>Ga0126342_10001108_pt1 | contig 35840 bp, 34 predicted proteins | sample Cyp1metagenome_FD_92528 | JGI IMG/M metagenome (GOLD analysis project Ga0126342, IMG submission 92528) | Coral microbial communities from Lord Howe Island, Old Settlement Bay, Australia - Cyphastrea 1 metagenome | ecosystem: Host-associated > Invertebrates > Cnidaria > Coral ... | reverse complement strand
TATGTATATATATATATATAAGCATACATGTATATATGTATAGATGTAAATATGTACATATGTATATATGTACATATGTATATATGTACAAATATATGTGTATATGTATATGTATATGTATATATATATGTATATATATGTATATATGTAAATATGTATATGTGTATATTTGTATATATGTATATGTGTATATATGTATGTATATGTATATGCCTGTGGATATGTCTATGTATATGTCCATGTAATATATATATATATATATGATATTTATTGATATGATAATTATACACACTCTGTTCTCCACATGAGAACCTGTGAGCTTTAAAGCCATTGCATGGTGTTTAAATGACAATTGTTGAATATGATGTTTTTTGGTCACCACCATTAATCCCCATTATAGGTTCACATTTCAAAAGTCATTATGCCGCATAGGCCCAACAGAAACCACCTGGCCTAGGGTTCCTCATCTTCATCTTGTCCCTTCTTGCCTTTTCTGGGGCCTTTGGGACGGAGGGAGCGGACAACAGCATCCGCCGCTTTCTTGTCCTCGTTGTAGTACTCAGATCGTTCAACAGCCAGCTTCAAAGCGGCCGATAAGGCAACCTCATCGTACGCAGGGTCGTCCTGGAGTACAAAGAGAGATGCGAGCCCAGGCTTGGTTGGGGTCACACATGCAGGTGGACTAGTTTCACGTGGTGGGTCCTTAGCATCTTTCACCATTTGCTTCAGCTGAAAGTAAGAGGTTTCCAGGTCACCGGAATGCACCTTCATGGTTTTGCCTTATTGTAAAGAGCGGTACATCAAATTAAGATCTGAAACTGAAATGGACAGGCCAGTATGAAATTAATTTCGCTATGGTACACAGTTCATCCTGATGCTTCACACCGGAAAGCTTGACGGGATAGACTTTGCTTGACGTGATTTCCCCAAGAAGCTTTTCCATCATGAACTTTGCCGCAGGGATGGTTTCCACGGGCATTTCCTTCCTTAGTGGAGAGAATGCTGAGTGCTTAGAATCCAGCTGCTGAGAAAGATATGGGATCTATTTGATATCATAGTATGTACTATATATATTATATATTACATGTATATATATATATAGATATATGTTTAGGTTCGTACACATATTCCTTGTTCAATCGCATTCCTATAAACACCCCTATACTCTGGTTATTTGTCCCAGGGGCTTCTTCTTAGGCACTTTCTTCTTGTCTTCTTTGTCCCCTGGATTTGTCGGCTCCTGCATGCCGGGTGATCAAGCAAATGAGGGACTGTAACATTGGTTTGTGCACAGCTACTGGTATTGCACACTATATAGTTACAGCAAAATATGAAGTGGTCTTAATGGTCCTCAATCTTGGCCGGCTTTCCAAACTTCTGCATGGGCTGGTATGTACTGGACGCCGTAAGTAAGCCAGAGGAACTCGAGCTAAAAACTTCAGCCTCAAGTACAATTTGCATTGCCAATCATATGTTTTATGCTTTAAATTGCTAAATTATGAGTGATTCAAGTACAATCATCCGATCGATATCAAGGGGCTGAAGCACCGGGATCCACATCCGCAGTCAAGTCCATGGTGACCTTCTCTGAGGAGATGTCCTTGTTGGTCGTGGAGAGATCCAAAAGCACCTGGGCAAGGCAGAGGGGTCAGCGGGGAAACCTTGTGGTTTTGATTAAAAAGATTGGTTTTTGACCGGTTTGGACATTACCATATGCAACCAATGGTACCCAGTAAAGGTTCATGCTGGGATAGTCTGGGAAATCGGGATGCTCCTTCACCATGTTCTCAGAGCGCTTTCGCTCCAAGAGGTCATCCACAAGTTTGACATTTCCATTGTACATCACCAACAGCTGGTCCCTGTTGCGCCAGCCTGTGATTGGAACTCAGGGCTAAACATAATTTTGGGAATTAGAACTCTACACTTCATGTGGTTTAAGTATCTGGTTTAAGTATCAATAGTAGGATTCTGACCGTACTTCCTCTTCCCTTCAGTGCGGTCTTCTCGGGAGCGACTGTGAGAAATTTTCATCCTCAGATGGGATCGTTTTGACATGTAGACCCCAAAGAAGATCTAAGCTGCCTATGATGCAATTCTTGTTGAGCTACTTGCATTGATGCCTAGATTCTTACCCCAGTCACCACCGGCGTGGCACCACATCTGAAACAAATGCCCTTTGGCTGTCTTGCTGTTGGTGCTGACTGCTTCCTGCCAGGCTTGCAAGAACTCCTCTGGCACGGCAATCGAAACAGCTTCACCGCTGATTTGCCTTGGCAGACAAGGCAAGGCGATCAGGTTTTGATTTGGCGTGAATACCACATAGATTTTGAAGACATACAATCTAAATATCATTATATATATATTATGTGCATATATAATCTATGAATGTAGTGAAACATATTATTTTCTCACCTTACTAGGATTGTCCAAAGAAAAACAGCTTTTGCAGCAGAGGGGCCTCTTGAAGGTGGCAAAGTGTTTTTGTCGGTCTTGGTAGCTGATGGGTTCAATGGCATTTGCCTCATTCAACAAGGACATGTTTGTGGGACTCATCAATTTATGAAATGGCAGTATGCTACAGGACCATCGTTGTATGCAAATATATGCAGGGCATGGTACACCAGCTGCAACTTGTACCTGTGGCACTGCTGACTGCTTGGGTGCAGGAGGCTTTGGCACTGGGGTTGTTGCAGGGGCTGTTGCGGGTGGTGCAGGGGCTGTTGCTGGTGCTGGGCGCGGTGCAGGGGTTGTTGCGGGTGCTGGAGCCTTTGCAGGTGTCGGGGTTGGAGGTGCTGTTGGATGTGCCAATGCCAAGGTGCTTGCTGCTGCCTTACTTGCTTCTGGGGTTGCTGCTGCCATGTGTGCCTTTGCAGGTGGTGCCACGGTCTTTGGGGGTGGCGGCGAGGGGATGGATGTTGCCTTTGGAGGGGCCATTGCTGTGCCCTTGCTTGCCACTGCCACACTGCTTGTTGGTGCTGTGTGTGCCTTGGCCGGGGGTGGTGAGGCGCTTGCTTTGGCAGTGTTTGCTGCTGGGGTGGGCAGGGCTGCAGCCGGTGAGGCTTTCAGAACTGGGGATGTGGTGGCCGCTTGAGGGGTGGCAATTGTGGCTGTTCCTTTGCCTTTGCCTGATACATCGCTGCGGTCAACAGGTGAAGCCTTTGCAACTGCACCTTCTTTGGGGGTTGGTGGGAAAGGAGGTGGCCTCTGCAATGGCACTTCTTTGGGTGACGCTTTTGCTGGGACTGCAGGCAGTGACGGTGCTGCTTTGGCATCAGGTGGGCTGTTTGCTGCTAGCGACTTTGCTGGTGCAGGTGACTTGAACCCACCTTCATGCTTGATAGAAGTGATGCAAACTTCAGGGTCTGCTTCCTCTGGCTTGGGCTCCTGTTTTGTAACTAACGAGGGACTTGCGCTGGGGCGTGGTGGTGTCTTGGAGCTAGATGTCTGCGGGTTGCCTGGCTGACCATTGTTGCTGCTAAAGGATAGCTTCCTCGCAACTGGCTGGCCGGTGGAATGTGCTTTGGCTGGGGATGGTGTCTTGCATGCCGTGGGACATTCCACAGGGCGAGCCTTCTTGTTGGTTTCCTCTGCTGCTAGGATCTCCCTCTTGACCGATGGTCTTTGTGGAGGGGGCGGGGGAGAAGGTGTCATCACAACGTCAAGGGAAACAGAACCATCGCTAAGCTGACTCCGGTAAGGTGTCACCATCCTTAGATACCAACGGGATGTTGAAAATATGATTGGCAGGAATTCAGGACATGGGAGTAGAAACAACATCATGCTGTCATGACAAAAGTCTCAGCAACATCCAGCCCACCAGCTGCGGCAGGGATGGTGCCATATTCGTACGGTGTGTACACCTGCCGTCACAACATACATAAACAAAACATTGAATTTCTGGTTGACGTTATACTTGGTATTTGTGTGTTCCAAATGCTACCCCTGCCTCTGTGGTGGCCTGACTGTCCATACGATCGAAATCCAGTCGTGCATTCTCCTGCAGGTTGTAAGGTTACGCTGGGGAACAGGGTGAAAAGCCATATTTGTAGAGAATAACCATGGTTGTCTTACACATTGTGTTTCCTCCTCGGTGGTGGCAAGATCACGGCATATCTCTCGATCCAACAGTTCCTGGCGGTTCGAAATGACACATGGAAGGTTGTCCAAATTGAACAGCATATCTGGCCTTCTTGCATGCACCTGGCCACTTTCTAAAAAATTCTTGGATGCGCACACGGTAGGGAACAAAGCCATTCTTCCCTTGTGCAGTGTCCTGATGCCCCATGCATGGTTGGGAATGAACTGGGGTATTCATTGTTCCATGGAATGCATCAGGCGGTCCTCGAAAGAGGCTGGCATGCCAGGCACCCAAAGACCGGATTGGTGATCACGGGGCTCTGGCCAACACGTGTTCAAATCTGATCCACAATAAGCTCTCGGGGAACAGGTATGGGAATCCAATATTTATCGATTTTCTATCCGACGGCTATCCGACGGGTATCCGACGGCGACCCCTGGAAACAAAGGCTTTTTGAGGTATCATCCCAATCTATCCGACGGGTATCCGACGGGTATCCGACGGTGGCCCTGTAGACCCCAAGATCGTTGCCCCATGGGTATCCGACGGATGGGTATCCGACGGATAGGTATCTGATGATTCTTATCAAGCTTATCCGGCAGCCATCAAGTATTTGATTTTGGGGGTATATCCTTTCTATAATTCATTATTCCATCGGTATTGGTCTGCTACATTCCCGTATGTAATTCCATAATTCAATTCATATTCGATAAGTTTTTTTAATAGCTGATTCAGCTGAGGTTTTGATTTCACAACATGTGCTTCCTATCTTTGGAACACGCTGGAGATACAGGCAACCATTTTTCGATGAAACTTATCAAATCACAATTGACTCGATGCGTCAATTAACCAAATGATAGTATATACAGTAGGGCCCGGAAACATATGGAAATGGGGAAGCATTGCTGTCTAACACCCTACAGGACCATACATGCTAAGTTTCCAATTGGGTTAGGTTCCCAAAAAAGACACCCACAAGTCACAATAGTTTGTGGGGAACGCAGTATATATGTTGTGCACTGGGTGTTGTGGGTGCATTTTTTGGTGAACCAACCCACTTGGAAAATTACCCCACATTTGATGAGATCACACCAATTTCATCCAATTTCGATATCCCCATGTAATCCATTATAATCCATATGATTTGCTTGTATACCTAGGGATTCAAGCTGGTGGATCTAAATTTTTGCATATATAGGTTCCTATCCAAATGTGTTTTCGAATCCTTTATAGGTGGGACACCCTGATGACCTCCCCAACACCACATTCTACATCCGTGCGCTTGGTCCAACTGTGGCCAATGGAACCGCAATCCACGGAAGCTGAGACAGAGGCTGGCAGCGTGATCAAATCACGCAAAATGCCAAATTAACATGAAGCATTGCCGGGACGGAACTTAATCCTTATGCCCCCTACCACGGGCCCGTCTCACAAGTTGATGCACATGCTCTTCGATCTCACAAAGCCTTTTGGGCAAGGGGATAATATGTGAAGAGCATCCCACTTTAAAGGGGTCCAATGGATTGCCAATCAACAGAATGGGAATGCCCCAAAACTAGTGATGCCCCAAACTTTGCATTTTAAGGCCCTGGGGGACTCATATTCAAGATATCCGATATATAATGTTGACAGAACCATACCCATTCTACCCGACTATTTTATCTATTCAGCTATAGAATTTGACCAATGGTATAGATCGTATAGATAAGTAGCTTCGCATCGTCCCATGGATCAAGGGAGCCATCCACATGTCGGTCTCGGGCAGGGGCATCAGCCATCAAGAGATGGTTGCGACATACCTTGGGCCAAGCTGTGACTTTTTAGTTCCTATATCTGGAAGATACCTGCATTGAAGTCATCGAATAATTAATATATTACGGGCCATGATAATGATTGGTGATTTATAGATGTGGGTCAATTAGAATATATTTATATAATTTCAAATTCACATCAAGATCATCACCTGCCATGGGGAAAGACATAATTATACATGGCCGGGTAGGCACTAAATACCCACAAGCTATGCATAGGCCATCATCCACACGCGTTAATTACATAGAGATAATGTATAATTGCATATAATTATAATCCCCATAGAGACTCCATATGAAATAAAACCAAGTGGCTTCCATCCCAAAAGCCTTGGGGTACTCCTGGGAAGCCTTAAGGTTTTTCTTGTGGCCCTTGAAGCGGCGTTTGCCCTTTCCATCGGTATACGTGGTTGTAGTGCATATTTTCCCCAAGTTCTTCAACTTTCGACGAACAAGCTTCCTTGGCACTAGAGCAGACCCATAACAATAAAGAATATTTTCCATTGTTTGGGGTCCAAAAAGACACATAAAAAGAACATGTTTCCGTTAATTGATCATTTTGGGTCAAATCATGAAAAATCCAGTACTGTTGCCGATTAGTGTCCGTTTCAACGTTTGAACCCACCTGTGAGACCCAAACAGCTTGATTGGCTTCGCTGTTGCAGCACCAAAGCATCCGAGCCAGGTGTGCACTTCAAAGCAAGGTCGGGCTGCCCAAATTTGGCGGAGTCGGGGATGCAGGTGAATCTCGGTGATGAAACCAAAGATAATTGGACATGCGCTATATATGGGCATTTGTGGGGTCCCAAAGAACAGAAGCAACCGGCGATCGAATAAAATGAATTATATAAATCAGGCAGCCAAGCTTTGGAGAGGATTTTCAATCATGTAGTGTCCACCAAGATGGAGTATAGCTTGAATCAACAAACTCACCTCAGGGATTGATTCTGGCCATTTGTTTGTGGGACCATTCATACATATCATGCAGCATGCACGCCACATTCTTTTGCTGAGTGCATGTTGTACCCAAAAACAACTAGGAACCCGGCTCGGGATACCATCAAGTTCGCTGATGCTACACTCGGGTATGTCCTAAAGGTTGCACGTCAATGTTCAATTACATTCATCAATTGGATCAGAAGATCATGTGAACCAATCAGCTCGATAGCCCTTTGATAATATACCCTTTGAAAGGCCCAGCATCTCTCGTCCAAGTGGACATTCAACTGATCTTCGTGAAGTTCCTCCTTGCATTCAGCATTGACAAAGTAACACTATAGCTGATCATAGCTATGCAGAGTGCTGGATATATTGGAAGGTTGCATATGCATCATGTGAACAATCATGTTTTATTGTATAGCCAAATTTCTGTTGCAGATGCTCCAAGAACTGCAAACAACCCCCATGGTGCATAGGGCGCCAGGAAGCATGTTCATCACTGCCCAAAGATGCCGTACAAACCCTTCAGAAGAGTTGATATCCTCAGCCCACAAAAAAATAAAATTTCAAACAAGGCCAAATGCGAACCCCTTTGGTATTATTTGAGGGCCCATGATGTTGAAACTTTGATTTAATAAGAACAAAGAATCATCCCTTATATATTGAAATTAGATTTAGATCAAAGATTCATCCCTTCTATCAATCTTGATGTCCAGGGTTGCAACATTGAGATTGCGAGCGCGGAAGGCACGGCTGATTGCCGCCTGCCCCGCAAACATGTCCACGCAACTGTACTTCTCTGGCAGCGCCTTCAATGCGAATACCTGAGGCGAAGAAGGGAAGATACTGGCATCCGACAATGAACAGGAGGCACCCATGGCGTAAATCCAGTGGGAATATGGATCAGAAAACTATATATATATATATTATATTATAGCTTTATAGGATGACAGCTTGGGATAATTTGGGATAGATAACCCAACAAATTTCAATATAAGTAACACTGGTGAGTAGAGCCATAATCTTCAGAAGGCGAAGTGGAATGAATCCAGGATGGTGCTCAGGAAGCCCCCGTGGAATCTTGTAAGCCGAGGAGTCATCATAGTCATAGTCGTCGCACTTCCTAAGTTTGGAAAACATGTTAACATATATATGTTATATATAGTTCATAACTCTTGCATGCAACAAATACATTCTATATAATCGACATTTTATGATAATGTACACACCATATACTCACATTTCCCATGGGAACAAGAATAGTCAGGGATTCTAGCTTAGGCTCTTCCTGGATCGTTTCTGGAGTCGGAGCATGGTTGCCCACCAATCAGATCAACGTGAAGCCCGGGAACAATTTTTTGAAAATACTGCGGATCGGAAAAGCTACATGTGACAATTAGCAAACTTCAGAACATGTGCATGTATGTCTTGCATGCAGTAGCTGCCCTTGCACAATCCTGATGAATTGTGGTGCATGTTTTTTTTTCCATAAGCTGATCACATCGATCCATATGCATTTGGCAACGTATTGATTAAACACATGCCATCGAGTATCGTATCAGGATTTGTCGGCACATCATGAGTGTTGTACTCATGGCATTGGTGTGTGTGCCATGAAACCCAAAAGAGACCCCAAGAATGGGCATCCAGAATCCACAACCACAAAATTCGAAACATAAACAATTGGTCGATCATGATTTTTTAATCACACAAAGGGTTGAATAATAACATATCTGAGTGGATTTGAATACCCCAAAGTTTGCGAACTTCAGCCGCTCAAGGAACCCAAGTCAACATGTCAGTTGATCATACGGAATCATACGTACCACTGGCCAGCCCGGTGGAGATCAAAACACAGAAATTTGACCATGGTTTGCATATAAACATATGACCTCCCCTGGGCACCATGTAAGCGATGCCAAATTAAGCCCCATCGGCAGGGCCATCAGCAACATCATCGTCATTTCCCAAATCATGTGTGTCCGTCTTTGAGGATCTGGGTTTTTCACGGAAAATCCCACACCGGTCATCCACCAACCCAGTCTGGCGGAAAAGTTTGGCCGCTGTTTGGCCAATGTCTCGGCATTCCTCTTTGCTGTTCTGCTTTGCCTTTGCCTGCCTATAGGCACTGCTATACACATGGTTTGCTGTGGTGTGTGCGGGTGGTTTCCGCATCTGGCTCCCTTCCCTCAAGAACGGTGTGACTTGATCATCATCACCTCCTTCCCCCCCATCCCTGCCATCTCCTCGGACGTCCTGATCAGCAGCCGGGCAGGCTGGGGCGGCATGGGCAGACCCTGCCGGGGCGGAAGGAATGGGGCGGGGGTGTGCAGGACCAGCACTTGAGTTTGGAGCAATTTCATCTTCGGGAAACGTATATGCTACTTGATCATCTGTTTTGGCTCGTTTTTTGCTAGCCTTCTTGGAAACCTTGGCTGGCTTGACTGATGGCTCAGAAGCAGCATTAGGCTCAGCAGGACTGTGTTGCTTAGTCTTGCGTTTTCTCCTGCCTGTCTTGCCTTTGCTCCCTTTGGGGGGTTCCACCTTTTTCTCACAGACTGCAGTCTTCTTGCATTTGCGCTGCGACTTCTTACCCTTTCTACCCTTTCTGTTCTTGCATCTTTTCTGGTGCTTGCCGTTTTTCTTTGCCTTTCTTCCCCGTTGCTTGCCTACCATCTGCCCTTGTTCGCTGAACCTAGGTGGCTCGGCTGATGACATGGCACTGGCGATCTCACCCACCTGTGGAGGGCGGGCGCAGGGATACTTCTCGACCTCAGATGGGAAACACCCAATGGGGTCCGTAGGGCACCTAAACTGACACCTAAAGGATTTTCACATTAATTGCACACATATGCACACATATGCCATGATCATTATTGATTGCTTGCTCGTTTATAGGCTTGAGAATAATCACAACAACAAGGGACAATGGACGACTTTTCCAAAGAGCTCTTCATTGGGTTTTCATCACCATGCCCACACACGGGTCCGGGATGGGGGGCGTCATGAAGATCTTCATCTCCATGTCCACTGGGTCCGGGATGGGGAGCGTGATCAACATCCTGTGAAATTGGTTGCAATATTTAAAAAACAGATTACAACTTGAAAGTGCATACATTATAGAAACAGACTTCACACAACACACTACACACAGGTCCACCCCACCTCAGTCAAATCTGGATTGGCCATGGGGTTCAGGATGGGGTTGTCCGAGGAGCCAGGAACAGGACACAACACACCCTTCAAGGTCTCCACAAAAGTGTCAGCGTCACCATCCAACTCTAAGGAAATCACTTCAGCCTGGGAGTCAGCCAAATCCATTTCATCAAGGTTCATACCTTCAAACGGGTTGTCGTGCCACTCCGGTGGGGTTTGGGAATCTTCCCAATGGGTTTCGGTGTCCAACTGGGTATCATCTTCGATCGTGATGCAAACCTCATCCCCTGTAGGTGCTGGGACCAGGGGCTCGGACGGAGCTGCCTCACACATGCCATCATCACCCCCAAGTGCTTCGGTAGGCCTAATAGGCTCACGACATGGGCTAGGAAGAGGACGAGCAGACTCATCAGCCATACCTTGGCCAAACAGATTGCTAACCCAGCAGGGTAGTAATATATATTAAATTATATATATTATATATTACATATATATATATATATATTAACTATATAGCATTCTTTTATGAACGGGAGTTCACACCACCAGCCCCAAACTATCTATAGTCTTGACCAAACCCACTGAGCCACTGATGAGCACCAGCTACAGGCCGACCAAAGCAAAACCTGAAGAAAGGCAAGCTTATGGGAGATCTGTAATGTGCTGGGTCTGGGCCAAGCTGCATGAGAGCGCATATGCTCCCTGCACATGGGGAACATTGATTTCGAGTATGAACAAATCAATCATCGGCATCTTCTACTGCATGAATTGGCGCTGGTTTTTCATTGATAAACTCAACGACATCATCATCAACAGCAGCGTCCTTCTTGGTACGTGATTTACGGGGGTTCTTTTCCATGACCTCAATCAATCGTAGAGCTTCCGATGTTCTGCTCTTTCGCTTTAGTGCTGTGCGCCAATATCTTCTGGCATAGGATAACAAGCCGAAGAGAGTGTAGCTTTCCTAGATACAAACATCAGTGCATGTTTTAACTAGGAAAATGCTTTTGAGATTTGTTTGATGTGTGGGTGTGTCTGAAAATGAGGTATACCCGCAAATAGCCAGTCTAAGAAAACATATAATAACCCATTGGGATTGGGGATACTTTTTTTCAGACAAACCCATTTTAAATTAAATCAAAGTTCATCAGTGCACCATCGTTTGGCTTCTCGTACTGTGGAACACTGGGAGAGGCGGCCGTCGTTGAGGCTGTCTAACCGGGCGAACCATTCCCCCATGTTGACAATTGAGAACTCACCTGCGCCACGGTACATCTATATATCATATATATGTACGAAAAGATATGATGTATTTCCACCCATATATAAACTTTGATGCGCCTTTTGGGCAAAGTTCGAAGAGAGCCACAATGAGATCGAGATACCGCTGCATATCTTGAAAGGTAATGGACCCAACACTGTCCACAGTGAAGAGTGTATTAAGGGGAGGCTTCAATTTGCCACAGTTCTCGAAGGCTTCAGCAGGAAGGTGTAGCTGAATACATCCTAGGTTTTGCATGAGCATATCCATGGCCTGAAACATTTTTTGACACATGTATAATATATATGTCTATATGTAACGGGAAGCCAAGGTACCAATGAAGGAATCGCAATCTTCTGCCATGTGGTTCACTGGAGGGGCCAATACCCTGGGCAAAGACCCGACCTAACTTCTCTGCTGCTTGTAAGCCCTGAAACAGATAGGACGGGCAACATGTACCATGGAATGCAGGAGTTGATTTTTGATCTCAAACAGCCCGTCAAACATGTGCTTGCATATAAAATCCATTATTCCATGCACAACTTGCTGGAATAGAGTTCCGGTTGCACATGGTTGCACAGCAGGGGCAAGGAGGGATTCACCTCTCATGCTGCGAGGCATGGCTTGGCCAGCTGGTTGCAGCTATGCTGTGAAGAGTGCTGATTGAAGATGTGCTGTGGGCACACATGGGAAAAAATGCGGGTTGTCTGCCGCCTTCTGGCTTACATGCATGAAGCTATAATTGAGCCATACCAATGTCCCATATCATTATACTATACTTGGTTGCTAAGTTTCCCCACTATGGATCATCATCAACCTTATAGTAAATTAGGTATAGTATAAGTACCCGAATAACCAATCAACCACGGTATTTTTTAATGGCTCGATTAGGATGATTGGGATAGAATTGAAAGAATCATACATTTGGGCATAAGGTCACTTTAGATATGATACCAATCATACTTGTGCCAATGGCTGCCGCCAACAAACATATTCATTCACACAATGAGTAGGATCTTAGATTTCTTTGTGAACCAGGTGGCCACCCCCTTCGACCCCTCATAGCGAGGTATCCAACATTAGGCCCAGGGATCATGAGGGGTCAGATTTTGCAAAACCACCTCGACACGTGCATTGGAAGTACCCGATACCTGCGTTGGAGATACCTGGGAGCCTTTGGGTGATTGATATCTTGCTCCATGCTGCCATGGACTTGCATTGCATAAGTCTGATTTTTCGTATCGCCAGGCAGCTTCAAGAAATGGGCAATGAACTCATTCACGCCTTGCCCCTTCCAACTTCCCTTCTGTGCCAGGCAGAAAGAGTGGAAGGCTGAATCATCGAAACCTAGGCGTTTCACCGGAACCAGGTTCTCGGGGACCCCTGGTTCACGAAATGGGCCCTATCTGAAAGTCCCAGGGGATCCTGTGAACCGATGTTTCGCATGCAATGACTACATTTAATGATTGCATATGATTGCATTGCCTGCACTTCTGATTGTGATTGGTCTAAATGCAGCAAAATTAAGACACGTGTCGACATCTTCCACAAACTTGGGGAGTAACCTTCATCAAACCACCCTTGAGCGAAATGCGAGGCATAAGAACACAAAAACCCGTCACATCCAATGGTAAAATCCGCAAAAAGAACCTGCGGCCCTGATAGATAGATAGATAGATAGATAGGTAGATAGATAGATAGATAGATGGATGGATGGATGGATGGATAGATAGATTAGATAGATAGATAGATAGATAGATAGATAGATAGATAGATAGATAGATAGATAGATAGAGAGAGAGAGAGATAGATAGATAGATACTTAGATAGATAGATAGATAGATCAAGATAGATAGATGGATAGATAGATAGATAGATAGATAGATAGGTAGATAGATAGATAGATAGAGAGATAGAGAGATAGAGAGATAGCTAGATAGATAGATGGATGGATAGATAGATAGATAGATAGATAGATCAAGATAGATAGATAGATAGATAGATGGATAGATAGATAGATAGATGGATAGATGGATAGATAGATAGATAGGCAGATAGATAGATAAGGTAGATAGATAGGATAGATAGGATAGATAGGTAGATAGGTAGATAGGTAAATAGGTAGATAGATAGATAGATAGATAGGTTAGATAGATTAGATAGATTAGATAGATTAGATAGGTTAGATGTTAGATCGATTAGATCGATTAGATAGATTAGATAGATTAGATAGATTAGAAAGATTAGATAGATTAGATCGATTAGATCGATTAGAATTAGATAAGATAGATTAGATAGACAAGATAGATTAGATAGATTAGGTAGGTTAGGTAGATAAGGTAGATTAGTTATATTACTGTAGATAGATTAGATAGATTAGATAGATTAATTAGATAGATAGATAGATAGTTAGATAGATAGGTACATGATAGATGGATAGATAGGTAGACATGTAGATCGATAGATAGATAGATAGATAGATAGAAATATAGATAGATAGATAGATAGATAGATAGATGGATAGATAGATAGATAGATAGGTAGATAGATAGATAAGGTAGATACTATAGATACAATAGATACAATAGATACGATAGATACGATAGATACGATAGATACGATAGATACGATAGATACGATAGATACGATAGATACGATAGATACGGTAGATACGATAGATACGATAGATACGATAGATACGATAGATACGATAGATACGATAGATACGATAGATACGGTAGATACGATAGATACGATAGCTACGATAGATACGATAGATACGATAGATACGATAGATATAGATAGATAGAATCGATAGATACGATAGATAGATAGATAGATAGATAGATAGATAGATAGATAGAGATAGATAGATAGATAGAAAAATAGATAGATAGATAGATGGATGGATAGATAGATAGAAAGAAGATAGACAGGCAGACAGATAGATAGGTAGGGAAGAAATTAGATGGATAGAATGATAGAATGTTAGATATACTTCATAACCAAAATTCATCCAGCTATCTATTTCGTCTCCACTGGACCGGGCAGTCCGAGCAGCCTAGGCTTTGCAGAATGCCCAGCACCTGTGCCACTTCCAAGCGGTGCGAGCCACCGCCGCAGCGACACAAAATCTCCGGCCCTTCGTCCACGGTGATGAACCAACCCTTGGCGGCTGGGCAGTCCAGGGCTGCGAGCCTGGGCGAGGGATGGCTAAGGGTGTAGTGGCTGCGTCTATACTTAAATCTACTATGTGCCTTTACCTGAGAAATCCACTTATGCAAAATTTATGCCGGTTTCTGAAATACAATTATTTTACGCTGTTTCTACGAAAAATTGCCGTTTCAGGGAAAAAATGCTCGCGCTATACCTCCAACGAGAATGCACATATACAGAAAAACACGTCAGGATCTTCGGTTAATACCATGTATGGAGGATTCAAACTTTGGCCGACGCCCATCTCCATGAGAAACCCAAGTGTTGCATCCTAAGTATAGAATTGTTGTCCAGTCTTGGAGGAACCTCGTTGATGAAAGATAACCATTCGCAATGGAAAAAAAATCAGATCATCCAAGAGCACCAATCCAGTTCCGAAAAACCGTGGCTCTAGATGCGATTCTAAAAGTATCAAAATAACGCCGTTTCAACGGGTTTTTTCCGCCGTTTTTGTTCCGGCCGTTTTTTTGAAAAAACGCATCTAGGGGCTCTTGGCGATCTCCACCAGTGTTGGAGAAGAAACATGTCCAGCCAGAGCTTCATCGAGGGCTGGGTTTGTGATTTGGACTACTAAAAAGATTCCCGCATCCTGGGATCTATACAATCGACAATTGCATCCTTTTAAATCATGTTGAATCCCTTTGGACATCCCTGATTGCCATACAACCATTTTGGCATCTTTCCTTGACACTCTTCATGCAAATTCAGCGAATCATACTGTTCCTAGGCACACCGCTCCACCAATTCTAAAAAATGCTCGAAAACAAAAAATATTGCACAGTTTGCTCCAAAAAGCAGAAATTCCTGAAACAGCAGAAATTTTACACACAATTGAGTTCTCAGGAATGCACCTTTTTTTTTTGCACACGCAAGTGTATGTGAATAAATATATATATATATATATTTGTATTTGTATATGAGTATTTGTAAACATGTAAAAACATAAATGCCTAAATACATATATCTACATACTTAAATTCATATGAAAACATGAAAATAGGTAGATAGATAGATAGATAGGTAGGTAGGTAGATAGATAGATAGATTAGATAGATAGAACAGAATAGATACAAAACAATGGGTACCATTAGATAGAGATAGATATGCACGTACACATGCAACTATAGATCCGGACCGAAAAATAAATATAGATGGATGACTGTGTATATAATATTTACATATCATATGTATACATGTAATGTTCATAAACTATGTGTGCACAATGTACATACACAGGTGCATCCTTGTGGTTCCCAAACTAATTAATCATGATTCAGCATTTCAAACTTTGAGACTTTCAAGGATGGGACAGTCAAGTATGATTACGGCCATGCATGTTGTGTTGCCTGGAGGTGGCAGCTTTTCTTGAAAATATATTGGTCATGATGGGTATGTCTTGTCTTGGCACCCGATAGACCCATTGGACAGCTCTGAGTGATCTCATATTGGGATGTTTCAGAGCCTACTTATATCACCAAACATCACGATATTTTTTGGAAGGCTGAATTCACAAATTATTACTGTAGATATAAAGATACTCTCCTGCTTAGTAGGCTACCAAAGACTGCTATGCTTTTGCCCCTTCCAGTTCAAGAAACTCCTGTCGAATGGCCTGTACTGGATCTGGAGGTAAGGAAATTGCCTGCAGGTCGACAGAGCTGCGATGAACAAACCCACGCCTGATGTGGATGAGACTGTTTGAAGCTTAAAAACAAATCTGGAAAAGAACAACGCTGACATATGGTTTCAAACAATATCCTTATGAATACCAAAAGCTCCAAGTTGGCATGACTTATATATAGTTATATATATGTGTGAATATACGCATGCATGTAATGTGTACCATATACATAAAATATATGCAAACCATGTTTGGTGTAGTTGAGTATGGTTCATTGATGGCATTTAACATATTGCTTGCTAGTCGTGGATCCCGCCATCACCTGCAGTTAGAAAACCTGCCCCATAATCATAATAATAACTACCCAAAAACTACCCATAGGTCTTATCATTTGGGAAGGGGGGGACGTTAAATATTAGGGGCAAGTGATTCCAGCGTGAAAACATGTTCAGCTGAACCAAAAAAATATTGAACAACGCAAGATACACACACACATATATATATATATATCATACAATGTTATCGAAAAAATAATATATTATTTATATATATATGGGCTATAATTCGCCTCGGGCCATTCTCCACTCGAGGCTCCCCATCGCCCTAAAGGCTCCCCATTGGCCACCATCGTTTCGCCGCACCTTGCGGCTGAAAGCGAAGTTGAAGCGCTCGAGCAAAGGGCTGCTGCGTTTTTTGAAGTCCACTTTTCGCATCGACACCTCGGCGTTGTCGGTGGGCTGATGCGAATCTTCCCATGGTGGATTTTGGGAGTATGGCCAAACAAAAGAGTTTTGCTGTTTTGGTGCGCCTTAGCCTCATACCGTGCAGCTTTATATAAGAATACATATGACATAAGAAGCGTTTTTTCCCTACAGGACAGCTAGAACTGCACGTGTAGGATGGGGTACCATAAGCACATGCAGACCTACAAGGTCGTGCCACATAGATATGTAAATTTGATAATTGTACCATCTATTTATTTAACATAGCCATGGAAAATCACATTTTTTTAAAAAGTACACCATCTATAAATGGGCCATTTCCCCACGGCTATGTTAAATAACCAGAGGGTTATTAGTAAAACTTAGCGCGTAATTTTTATAGGAGTCTAACACGTTTAAGGTTGAAGTGTAGTTAGATGGGTTAAGAAACTAACAAACATCACTAGGCACCATTTAGTTTGGTGGTTGGGGTGGTTGGTCACTGTTCAGCACCTGCTCCACCAAGCCACAGGCCGTGCCACATCCTCAGCGCAAAGGGCTTCCAGGAGCACCAGGTGTTCCGAAATTAATCCTCTTGTAAACTAAAAAAGCTGATGAAAATGGACATTTATAGTTGGTTTATACCTATTAACGATGATGATCTTCCAAAGCTATGTTAGTTTACCCGAGGGTATAGCTAAAGTCACAGAAAAACACGACGATAGATGAGGATAGCACGTCCAAATACCTGGATCTAAGGTGTGTGTGGCTGATTCTTGTTGCTGGCCAAGGTAGAAATTGCACAATTCACCACCCCTGGTGATGCATGGGGCATGGCTGTCATCTCCCGGGTGTCATGGATTCGTCAAGTCACTGGTACTGGTCGAATGAGGATGGCACCAATGCGGCCCACCAAAAAGCGCAGGCCGGGCCAGCGTCGGGTCCAGAGCTTGGAATGAAGCAACGAATGCTGCTGCTGCCTGCATGGTGAAATCGCTGAAACCCCAACTAGATAGAGATCTTCTGGTAATATTGTCAAGCATAAACCATGCATATTTTCGTGGTTTATACCGCCCATGTGAAATCAAAACTAGGAAAAAGGACAATGTTTATATAATTGGTAAATCATCTGCAAACCCATTTTCCATAGCTATGTTAGGTTACCAAAGGGTATCAAAACACGAGTGCCTTGATTTTCAAAGCAGATTGTAGCTGGATGTTTATCCAGCGCATATGATGTTGCAGCTTTGCCCCAACCCCAAAATCACATGTAAAAGTAAATGTCCACATATTTCCGACTGAAATGTTAAGCCCCAGGTTCACCCCTCAATCACAAAGTCCGGAAATTTTCAGATGTGATTCCACCCCCCAAATGCCATAAAGCCATCTCTAAGTCCCCCATTTTCATTGATGGCAATGATTGCTGAGAGGTGCATCTGCTTCTCGTACTCTTTTGCTTGTTCAGAACTCATCCTTTGCTCCTTTTGACTCGGAGCGCTCTCTGAGTGTCGCAAAGCGCAGGCAGAGCACAAAATACCTGGGAAACTGCTGGACACCTTCATCATCACCATCACCACCACCACTATCATCATCATCATCATCATCACCATCATGATAAAAATCATTGGGTTCGAAACTGCAACATATCACAATAGGTCATACTATGTCATCATATTCAATATATATATATCTATCTACCAAGCATCCAATATCTACCAGGCATATCAATTCATATATATATATATACACATTCAATTACATCCATATACCATCTCACCATCTCAGCTCTCATCCCTTTACTTCAACACGTTTCAAGCTCCGTTTCAACTCACCTTGAAACCGCTGAAACCGTGTGGCGAGTGTCCCAAGGAACCGCTGACGGGTGGACCTCGATGTGTTTGATCCTTTGGCAAAGGCCCAGCGGCGCAAAGCTGGGCATCCCAACTGCCTGCTGAAACCGTGCACCACGGGGTAAGTTTTTTTACCTGTGCATACCATTTAAGATATGTTCATATTATATATATGTGTGTGTATAATGTATTTAATGATATATATATATATATATATAATTCTAAATATGTATATATATATATATACACAGTAACTCAATATGAATTAGAATGATTTTGGGCCCACAAGCCAGTGGTAGCTACGTCTCCTCGATTCTCAACCGAATACTGCACATAGGTCAACATAGGCCCCCTTCAATCGCTGCTGCTGAGCCGTGTGCAAGTGATTGGGACTGAACAAGTGTTGGACAATCTTCATACGTCACTACAGTATGATGGTAATCCCCGGAGAAAAAGACACGTGCTATTTTAATTGGATTTTCCTGTTCTATCATCTATCTTTTTGGATGGTGGCATAATCATGTTCAAAACAAGATATCAACAACCTGCCTGAGCAATGTTGTTCCATCCATCCCCAAAAATATGTGTCTTTCTCCCTTCAGTATTCCAACTTAAATACCGGAAACAAATCCTGATCTAGGGGCTTAGGGATGCCGGAAACCTTCAAACGTCACGATTTTGATAGTAATAAGACCACTGACCATGGAAACCTGTCAAAACCATTCCTGGCATTTGTCGCATGGAGCCCCGGGAGCCCCTACCATCTCCACCCAACATGTGAGGATCTGGTAGGCCCTCCATTCCTCCACGCCTTGCACAAGGTGTACCTCGAAAGCCCCGACACGACTGGGCGCTGCGTAGCTGTAGGAACCTCTGTCGTGATGCCAAGCAACTGATACAAACTCACCACATGAAACACAGGCTATTTCTGGAAGTTGGGAAGATTCTGAAACATCCCTGCGTAGTATCATTGGTGAAGCCACTACTGCCTTGAGGTGGAAGTTGGTGGAAAATTACTATGGAACCGCCAAGTGGCGACGGGCCTGAAAACATGTCTTCGCAAACACATGTGTACAAGTATATACATACATACCTACATACTTTACATGACATGACATGACATGGCATGACATGACATACACATACACATACACCTACACCTGCACGTACACAGTCACATACACATACACATACGCATGCACATACACATACACATATGCATATATATATATATATATATATATATATATAAATGCACCTATGACAAAATAATTGTTTTTAATTCTACATGCATATACATATATATATATATATATATCTACATATACATATTGTACGTGCGTGCATGTGTGTGTGACAGTGTGGTGGTATACGTTTGTGTATATATATATATATATATATTTTTTTTTAATATAGGTGTATACGTATGTGTGTGATGTCTCTCTCTCTCTCTCTGTCTCTCTCTCGCTCTCTGTGTCTGTGCGTGCGTATCTAGCGAATGTATGTAATTAATCGTGTGTGCAAGTCACAGTTTGTTTGGACAATCACGGTGATACGTTCAATTTGTGGATCAAACGGACAATAAAGTGCATACAGCAAACAAGCATATTCAAAAGGAGAAACTACGAGATAAATGATAAGGTGAGCAAGCATATGTGATTACCAAGGTTTCCCGGCACATTTTCCCCAAAAGAATCAACAAATGAAGGGTCATTTGACTTCCGTTTGGATTTCAGTCACGTTTAAACCCTGCAGGTCCATAGTGCAAGCCCGCTTTTTGAGATCAAAGAGACTATTTGAAGCAACCAAACCGAAAGATCGTTCCCACTCGGAGTATCCTGAGTGGCTGGGCGCGGCGCTGTTGGGCCACTGAAAGCCCCATCAGTACATAACCTACTTCCAAATATATTAATGTATATGGTTACATCAAATAGATCCAGAAACTACACTTTAACATACTTTAACAATATAGATGTATCAGTCATTACCAAGCTATATGATTCACTTGCTTTTGTTCAACTTAGCTCAAGCACAAAAACCGTTTAGCACCGTGGTCACCATCCAAGTGTCGATCGTAGATGCCGGCAACTCGCTTCTTGATGGGTACCGGCTCATCGATGGTGAGCACTGGAAGTGGAAACCCTCTTGATATCCGACCTGTGGCCAAGTTAAGGGAGAGATGGCCCTCGCTACAATTGATCCAGATATGGGGGTTTCCTAAAATGGGGGTACCCCCAAATCATGCATGTTAGATTATACACCATCAATTTGGGGGTACACCCATTTTAGGAAACATCCATATGGGTTATGACTTACATACTAATCATTGGTTGCGATGCACTCCAAGAAACCACGCTGGTTTGTTGGAAGCGATTTCCCAGCTCATGGGTGGGTTGTGATAATCTCCAATTATATAATCTTGCGTAGAATCAAATACCCCGGAACTAGTCATGAATCAATCATCATGCAATGTCATGTATCAGTTCTATGCCCATATGTTAGATGTACCTTACCAAAAACCAAGAACCTATTATCATTATAAACCCATGTGTTGAATATAAATAACTGAACATATCTAAAGGATGGCTGCTGTAAAAACCAAGAAAACATGACATATGCTAATATGTTGCTGAAAACAACATATACCAGACATGGTGGTTACCCAAAGGCAATTGAACATAATTATGGGGAATTACAATTGATTAATAGGTAAGCCCTGTATTTAAATGGGTCATTTTCCATAGCAAACAAACTGTGAAATAGCCAGGGGCTAAATCATCTTAGTTTTATCATGTTATATCCCACGAAATCCCATACTAGTCCATTAATATCTCATTATATGCGTGTCTTTTTTTTTGAAAACCATAGATGATGATTTAAATCAAAATGAAACATTGTATACTGAAATAAATTTCCAAAGATCTATAAGCTGCTTATACCATGATGACTACTAAATCTTCTATAATAATTAACCCATGCACAGCTTGGCACCGCTGCCGCCTTCCATGAGCTCCTTCAGATTGCTGGCAACCCTCGGCAGCGCTTTTAGCGCGAGGGTAAGCGCCGGGAAGTTCCAGCAAAATTCTGAGAACAATATATGGGAAACATGGGAAAACTTGGAAAATATGAGGATCTATCTTTATGAAAATCTTACCAGCAAACTCTGAGGATTGTTGGTTATTTTTTTTGTCATTTTTTTGTCATTTGGTTTTGCATTTTTTTGTCATTCCTGTTTTGTGGTGTCATTTTCTGTCATTTTTTTGTCATTTGTTAAGTCATTTTGTGGTCATCTGCTAAGTCATTTTTTTGTCATTTTCTTGTCGTTTTCTACTTTCTAGCATTGTTCATTTTCTTGTCGTTTTCTCATAAGGATCAGGCAAGCGGTGAAGGTGGCAAACCCGGTCTAGGAAATGCAAAAAAATGCAAAAAAAGACTCCCGGTTTGGGAAATGCAAAAAACATGCCAAACAAATGACTCCCAGTCTGGGAAATGCAAAAAACAATGCCAAAAAAATGACTCCTAGTCTGGGAAATGCAAAAAAAATGCAAACAAAAATGATTCGCGTGCTGGTAAAGTTGCGTTTTTGGAGTTTCCAGGTCGGCCCCGCTTCTCGGGCCTGAGCCGCCCCCCCCGGGCCATTTCACCCCGGACCCGGTTTTTGAGCCGGCCCTGCACCCCGAGCGGGGAGACAATTCCTCGTCCAGGCAGGCCCAAAAACGAATTCCCCAGGGCAAGCTCCCCTGCCCTATCCTTCTTCACCGCCGGCTGGCTTTCCAAGAGTTCCTGCACTTGTTCCTTGTATTTGGTGCTGCCACGAGGTAACAAAAGGTCGAGTCATGGTAGTCATTTTTTAACATTGTTTTTTCTCCATTTTCCCGATCCCAAAATGACAATAAAATGACAATAAAATGACAAACAAATGACAAAAAATGACAAAGAAATGACAAAGAAATGACAAACAAAATGACAAACACATGACAACACAAATCCAAAATGACAAACCCAAATGCAAAAAAAATGCAACAAAAATGCAAAAATAATGACAAAATAATTATTTTGGAATTTCCAATGTTTGCAGGCCCAAGATTTTCCTAAATCTATCTCATTACTTAAGTATTGACAACATATCACTATTATACACATTTCTGGTAATATGCAGTGTTCATTACAAAATGCGATGACTTTCATGTTTCGCACATTATCAACTATGATCACACACTATCATTACGAGCTATCACAACATATCTCACACGTTTCTCAATCTATGTGTTTTTTTTGTTCCAACCACTAGGTCCTAGGTGTCATGTATGGCGTGGTGAAAGGACTGGGGATTCACCGCGCCAATTCACTCGACCCTCCAAAGAACTGCTTGGCACAACTATGATGTAATAAAATACAATAAAATCATATACTAAGGGCTTGTTAACAATCTATAATGATCTATAAATGCGGTATGAACATGTATGAACCCATCATCCAGCAGCGCCGGCGACCTTCATCATACCCTTGCTGAATCTTCTAATTGCAAATTACCATTCCAGTCTCCATGGAATGAAACATCATTGCGTGAAAAAGAATAAATAATAATAAACCTTCCCCTCCCCCGAAGCAAAAACACACACAAGAACAGGGAACAACAATTTCTCCACTCCATTTCCAACAACCCAGAAAACAATCGTGCTTCAAAGGCCGGAACCCTAGAATGAAGACTTCCAAAGCTGGTTCGTATGCATCCCTGTTAGAGGAAATCCATCCAAAAAATGTAAATCAAACTATCCCAAGTCCCTTCAACCTCGAAAGACAAGCAACTAGTTGCCTTTTTGACAGTTTCAACCCCCCATCCCAACAACAACAACAACAACAACAACAACAATAGCAACAGCAACAGCAACAACAACCACAACCACAACCACAACGACAACGACAACAACAACAACAACCAAACAAACAACCAAACAAACAACCAAACAACCAAACAAACAACTAAACAAACAAACAAACAAACGAACAAACAAACAAACAAACAAACAAACAAACAACAACCAACAACCAACAACCAACAACCAACAACCAACAACCAACAACCACAACAACAACAACAATTTCTTCAAGTCCCAGTGGCTCTTTGTATTTCAAACCACCGTTGTGTGCTGGCAGGTAGGCGCTGGTGCTCCACAGCATCTCGATGATCAAAGCAGAACCCTTCCCCGCGAGACCCAGGACTTTGCTGCGCACTTCGCCGGGGATCAACTCCTACAATGGGAAGGACACAAATCAGAACGAATGTTGATATATTCATGTACAGATCGAGTAGGCATATAGTTATATGATGACATATACATGTATTATATATGCATGTATTGGTGTATAACTGTACAATTAAAGACATCTCTGTATGATGTTCTTGTTCTTTGTAAGCATGCATGTATGCATGTATAGAGAGATAGATAACCGGGGTTTGCCTGAGAGTTGAAACGGGATCTAACTCTCTGTTGGCGCCAATTTTGCACAAATAAACAATCTCCGACCCAGGATGGGATTTCCAAATTCCACAAGTACATATCTCTCTCTCCATCGCCATCCCAGAGAGTTCAACAGAAGGCTAGCAGGTGGCCCAAATGAAGTTGTTAGAGGAAGCGGCCCGATGTCACAAGAATGTACAACCAGGGCTAGGAGTTGATCCCTAAAAGGAGCGCGGCGCAACCTTGGCAAAACTTGCAGATCAAGGGCTTCCCCCAAATGATACATATGAAATGCAGCACTTCGCAGACAACCCAGGGGTTTAACATCCGAGGTTATTCATTAACGCAAATAGAAGTGCCTCAACCCAAATCCCCTGCATACAAAGCGCTCTCAAAGGTGGCGTTGTCCATTCCTCGCTGAATCAGCGAGGCAAAGCAGGAAAAACTGAAGGCACCTGTAAGTGGTGGTTTAGAGCCATGTAAATAACGCATAAGTTGTGGTATTTCAACAATTGTTTTCGGTACGCGTTGCATTTCATACCCACCCATATCTCGGAAACCGTTGAACTTGTGCTCTTCAGTTTGTGTGTGAGTTCTATATTTCTCTGCATGCTTATATAAATGTATACATCAAAACATCCAAGCTGTAATTTCATAAGTGTCCATCTGTTCAAGCTCCCAAATTAAACCGCAACTAATAACGGCCAATCCCATGAATTAAATCATCGTTTCTGTTGGCTAAATCCCTAAACCTCCATGGCTTAGTGGGGAAAACCCCAGGCCGCCAATCTCATGTGGCTGGAGGGGACCAACTGGCCCCACGGACTTCCCCCGTAACATGGAACACCCGATCCCATGCCCGTAAATGTATGTGTTCCAATCCTCTACTAAACCATGGTTCCTAGGGGGTGTTGGTTTGTTGTAAACCATTGAATCCCTATATCCCATTAAATCCGGATGTTTGATGGTGATATCCCTATTCTATATGTTGAATCCCCATTCTCACTCAATCGTTCCCCCAAGTCAAGCATCCTTCTGTTCCTCTCGCGTCCGCTGTTGCTGACTCGCTGGGCGCCGTTGCTTCTTTGGCCGGGCACCCTGGCTGCTGACGCTGTGGCGCGAGACGCTATGGCGCGAAAAGCTGTGGCGCGAGACGCTGTGTACGTCCTGGTTTCGGTCCTGGTTTTCGTTGCGGTCGCTACCGCGGCTGTTGGACCTAGGGGCCAGCGCCATGGGGTGACAGCCAAGTGGGAAGATCAAAGGGAGATTCTACAGGAAAACAGGGGTTATCTCCAAATATGGAATTTCCGAAGCCGATTTTGCCTCCAAACAATTTTGAGGTTATGAGGGGTAGCATTCCATGATGCCAAGATATAGATTGGCATTGAATGGCATTAAAGGGTTGCCCTTTTGTGGGGAAGTTGATTGTTCATCCCAAGTAAGCATAGAATAGAAATTGGAAGAGAAACCTAAGCCAGCCCATTGTTTAGCTTGGACAATGACGGCGTAACGCTTTCTGCAATATACATCCAGCTGAAATGCTATCGTTCATCTATTTTCTTGGTATTTTGTTTTGTTACCAAACCCACTTTGCTTTGCGCTGTCCTGTTTTTGCTGTTGTTTAGTTTCCTCATCCACAAGCTCTTTGGTTGGGCTTGGCCGAGTTTCGATTGATCTATGCTGCATTGAACCACAACTTTATTGCTAGCAACAGTGAAACCCCGCGTCTCCCGTGAGTCAAAACCCTGCACTTAATGGTTTCCATCAATGTTTCTTGTTGATCATGCCATCCCCTTAGATGTTCATCCTAGCGATATATGGATGTGTGTGTGTGTGGGGGTGGGTCATGTCCTCGGTCATGAACCTATTTCCGATGCGGTAAGCCCAGTCATGAAACTGCTTTTCGGACTGTGAGTATCAATACTATAGTAAAAAGATGTGAAAAGAACATGGGTTTTGTATACTCTCTCTCATCAAACATGGTTTGCCGGAAAATCCTACCATTTAGTTCGATGATTTTGCCAGCTATAAACCCTCATTTTGTTTGGGGACATTGCTGAGCGGCGAGGCAGTGGGCCACAAAAAGCGTCTCTGTGCCAGTCAATCCGCACGCAGAAAACTATGAATCTGGCCCGGGGAAACTAAAGTTCACGTGCTGCTCAATTCCCGGGCTCCAAAAAAGAGGGGAAAAATGTAAGTGATTTTGCATCGAAACTTGAATTCAACAAGATTTCCCCATGTTTTTTTCCATGTTTTCCCCATTGAAACCTCCAGGTTTTTCCCACGGATTCACCGCTGCGCCACCGGGATCGACCAAGCGTGGGCAATCTGGGAGGTCTTCGGGAACCTTGAGATTCGGCTGAGGGAGGACGCGGGGGCCGGCCACGGCAACCTGAGCGCCACGGCCGCGACTGTGGTGAAGTCCGTTTGTTTCACCCATGGGCCTAAACATGTTCACCAAATCATAGAAAATTCTCATGGATATACACTATAATCAATATATAGTCTTATATATTAAGACTATGTTATTGACATTTATTGACTGTATTCATCCGAATTTTGATGGTTGTGTTTCCTCTGCAATACGGTTTTTGAATCTCGCTGCTTGGAAAAATGCGATTTCTAAGACGCAAGTCATCTAAAAGTCCTGAGACGGGCCAGCCAGCCATGTTCGGTCACTGTGGCGGACATGATTGAGCACAAGTTATAGCTACAGTTACATTTCTGTCCACATTTGACGAACTGTGTGCACAAATCAGCAAACAATGTGCATGTCTTGGTGGAGATCTGGCTCAGCCCGTCGTTGGACATCTAAGGACATTTGAAGAGCATTCATTCCTCCCACAAGGAAACCACAATAATTAAATAAGAATACTGAACTATAAGTCATCACCCCGACTCATCCTATAATCGCATATCCTTGGGGGTCAAAGTTGCTATACAACAGTACGCAACCATATTTAGCGGGGTTATACCCCAGCCTACTGGGGCTTAAATCCAACAGTTATACACCGTCATGCCCGATAATTTAACAAATTGCTATGGAAAATCATCGAGATGATCAAACCAAATTGTCATAACCCAGCAAACTCTTAAATTACCAAAGGATATTTTCAATAAATCTAAGCTTAGGACTAGTATGTGGTGCCCCACACAATCATAAATCAAACAAACAGTTATATACACCCTTATTTTTGTGGATGAAATCATCATGTTCATTCATGTTCATTCATTTTTTCTTGATTTCCCTTGATTTTTCGATGCTTCACCCCCGGCCCACAGGCATCCAGATGTCTGCCGCGCAACGCTGCTTGGGCGACTCGGGAAGGCGCACCCAGAAATCCTCCGCAGGGCCCAGGCGGCTGGATTGGCTCCAGGAGCTATTCACGGACCTGGCGGTGGTTGCCCTTCAAGGCCCCGAAAAAATACAGTATGTGGAAAAAGGTTGATCACGATTTTTGGTAGGATGTTGCTGTTCACTGTTTGATCCTTTTTGGGCTAAATATATAAAAGTACTTATAAAATATCTCAAAAGTACATCGAAATCTATCTGGCTGAAGGCATGTTGCTTGATTTCATGAATTTTCATGGTGCCAAGAGGCCAATTCGAATACAAAGACGACTGGCTCAGAGGGGCACGACGCGGTGAACCCATGGCGGATGATCTGACAAGGGAAAGCCGTGAAGTTTGATGAATGAAGCCTAGGGTAAACTAACATAGCTATGGGAAATCACCATTGTTAACAGCTACGTTTTCCAAAGCAAACTGTTAAATGACCAAAAGGTACATTGAATTACCATCCTCATGTGTTCTATAATGTTCTTCTTATTGCTATTCATTCTTATTGTCACCACATATCACTATCATTTTAACATACTGATTTTCTGAGTGGTGGTTTCAAGCCACCCAGTTCAAGCCATGAAATCAGCAACCAGCTAGTATGATGATCCATTATGGAAATGATTCATGATCTCTCTCTCTCTCTCTCCTTTCATTGCTAAATGCACACATAATATATATATATATACAATATACACAATATACCACATATACATTCATATACATATGCATATATATATATATATATATATAATCGCATATATATATATTTATATGCATAATCCTCAGACTATATAATCCAATAGCTGAATTTCATCATTGCCCGCATGAATTGTCAAGAAAAGGTTTAAGTTCATCCTGTAATACAAGATGTTTTAAGAGCATAGAATTTCTGAGGTCATGCCTTGGAAAATCACCTCTGTTCATAGGTAAATCAGTAAATCATCCAACTAAATCTGGTTGGTGGTTGACCTACCCCTCTGAAAAATGATGGAGTTCGTCGGCTGGGATGATGAAATTCCCAATAAATGAAAAAATCAAAGCCATGTTCCGAACCACCAACCAGAAATGGGTCATGGCCATAGCTAAGTTCACGCGTTTCGCACGGCGTGCTCCCTGCTCTTCGTCCACGCGGTGAGGGCGGTGAAACAGCTGCGGGGCATGGTGGCCTGGTGGCCTTGACCCATCCCAAACCTACCCCCCCAAAATAGATTGAACAGTGGAAAAACCTGGAGAAAATAGAGGGACAACATCATCTAGACTAATATCTACGCAATCCTGGAAATCCATGTTTTTTGGTTTGCTTAATCTTTTTGGTACTGGTCAATACTGGTCAATTGGATAATTGGGACCAGTATACCAAATCGTGCTGAACCAAAAACAACAAAGAAACTAACAGCTTGAAAACATGCCTTTTTTGACCGGCCTGAGCTTCCCTGGTTCAGTTTCCCACTAGCAGATCGAAACTCAGCCAAGGTACAAAACCCAGGGGAGTCTTACTTACTACTGAACATGGCCAAAATGTGCTGCCCCTTGGGGCCTCAATGACTCAAGTTAGCGTGAAATTCACAAACCTGCCCGGCGCCCAGCCTTTGCTTTTCAACTTTCTTTGAAACCTCTCAGGGGGCTATAGGGAATCGGATCGGCTTGGGTCAACTGTAGACCTCATAAATAAACGGCCACAGAACTGGAAGTTTGATACTTACAAGAAAATTCTATTGTACATCTATGTAATGTACGTGATATGTTTCCATAAAATTGCCCCAAAACAGCCCAAAACTGGCTCGCTTCATGACAACCGTCATCAGGTAAAAAAACACTCAATTCTTGCCACAGCTTGGTTTAAAGGCCTTGAAGGACATCCCCTTGGCTGGGTTTAAACCAGGCAAACTCTCCGGAAAAAAATCCCTTCCACCCAGCGTACCACTTTTCAGCACGTTCATCGTCTTCCAATGGTAGCTGCGGTGGTCTTAGATCGCCTAATGGGAGGGGAAAGAAGCCTGGGGGTCATGGGTGAACTGCCACGGCTCTTGAACTATGGTATAACATGTACAAGCAGAAAGAACAATTCAGTACCGTGAATATCCAACAAAGCAATCTGCACGCACATACCTACTTTGCACGCATATTTCTGTCATGATCGCACCAGCTGATTGCACTGCGGTAACATCCCCACAATATAGTAACACCGAGGTTATGAATTCGCAATGAACAAAATCACAGAAGAATTGAACTTTTGGATTCTTCTATCTGCTCTCAAATGGTTGTGTACCTGGCAAAGTCTGAACCTCTTGAACAAACATTAGTACTGTAGTCTTTCCACATACTATCACCCCAGTGGGAGACCAACATGAAGATCCTATCCAACCAAGGTTTGTGGGATTTTGTGGGATTAGATATGCATGGCTGTGCTGAAGGAAGCCACAAAAATTCAATAACAAGAAACGCGTGGCTTCCCCATATGGTGGAATACTTCCTGGGTGGAATTCCGCAGCGCGGCTCTGAGTTCTCCCTACTGTCATGAAAGAACTCCAGCCTCGGGCGAGCAGAAATCCCGGCGAGCCACCAGCGGAAACAGTTTCCAGAGATTTCAGTGAAAGTTAGGCTAAGCCGTGGGTACTTCATCAATGTGATCTAGATGGGCCATGGACTTAGTTAACACCAGGAATCGCGGTTTTCCCATGGCCAATCTAACCGTTGAAATTTGACCAACCCTACGGATTCCCACGATGATTCTTCAGCCACTCATCTCAAAGCATGAGTGTATCAAATATGTGATTAGTGTCACCCTGCCAAGTAAGAAAGTTATTATGGCATTGCGTTTTGTTCCGGTCAAACATGGATGGTTAGTAATGATGAATCCATGTTATTCCATCATGACAAGTTCCAATGGTCTTTTAATGGCAAGGGATTTTGAGATCTGCCAAGCAAATCTCCCTTTTCCTTTCTCAGGCGTTCCATCTCCATCCCCTCAGCACCCAGGAAATAGGACCTCAGCGGCTCCCAGACACCTATGCGAGCCTTGCGGGACATCACCACTACTCCCATCCGATATCAAACACCCTCCAAATATATAGTATAATACATGGGGAATTGACACATATTTGAAACCATTTAGGAGGTGTTTAGAGAGATGGGATTAATTGAGCCAAACATTGAGACTATGATTTAGACACCAAAAAAATGTGGACTTGACCATGATAAATGGTGAATCAACCAACATGAGGATCTTTGACCCAAAAACATGGGGTGTGACGCCCAAATATATGCAAACCAAACGGAATTGATATAATACAATTGATTCAGTTCATGTAGTACATCGCTGTATCTCCCCTTTTTTGATTACATATGGATCCCTCGTATTGTCCGTTTTTCGTAGTGACACTGGCACCCCCATCTTGCAGTTGCCATCTCCAACGAAGACACTCGTAGCCAGCACCATGGCGCTTTCCCTCAGGCATGGTGGTCCAACACACCACTTTTTTCGAGGGAAATGCATGACCCAACGAAAACGACAAACAACATTGAATAATAAGCACAACCTTAATAAGCTTTGTTGGTTTCACAATTGGGTTCAATATTAGGGCCACAAACTGTAGTTAGCCGCCCCTGGCCGCGTAGGGCCTCGAAAAAGTGGCCAATCTGTCATCCAGTGGGTCTACAAACTTTGCCATCACACACACAATGATGCCCAGTGATTGGGTAAAATAAGGGGGCAATCAGTTGCTAAAGTTCACCCACTGGCTCTGAAACATAGGGGGGTTAATCATTATTTTTGCCTCCTTTTCATCAATACAAATTGGGGACAACCACGCCGTGCCCCCGATTCATAAGTTAACTCTGCTCCCCGCCCATCAGTTTTATCCTTGCCGATCCAAATACATACAGTACCAAAACACAGTATACATATATATATATATATATACATACCCACCTGGACAGCTTGGTTCAAAAAAAAATAAGCCTAAATTGGGAGTCCCACTTAACTTCCTTAAATAGTCCAGAAAAACATAAAAACTACATATATATATATATATATATCATTGCAATGTGTTGTAGTGTTTCATTTATTTTGGAGTCGGCAAACAAAAATCCATGATATGGAAACTAACATAGCTATTGTACGTAAACTAACGTAGATATGGAACATCGGAAAATCCATGGTTTCCCTACGAAATGATCTAAACTCAAGCTACGCAGGGACCGAAACAAAAGCCGGCAACTTCCAAGCTGCCAGGAGCACCTGTCTCCTCGAACGTCCTTGCATCGATGCTCGAGTCTAGGGTGTCTATCAAGCCTGGTGACCCTAAAAATGACGGGATTGCCCTGGGTCAAACATACCAAAAAATGAGGAATACCTATGCACCCTTGGACAAAGAATCTACAAATAATGTTTTTTCATGTTTTTTTTCCACATCTGTATATTCACAGGTGAATATGAATATTCATCAACCAAATATATTGGAGTATCAAGCAGCAATTGATTAGTAAATCGTCCTGACCCTTGACCATTACCAATCAACCTGGCTGTATCACTTTGAATTCGTGGCCACCCCCGGGCTCCAAAATCTGTGGTTGTCCATAGGGCATCAACCAGTTATTCAGCCCCAGGTGCCTTGAATTGTTTCACATCAATAATTGTTCCAATTAAATCACCATCCTTAGGTTGCTAAATTCACATAATTGGTTGGTCAAATCCACAATTTGTATAACTCATGTGGCGGAGCCAATGCCATAAACCTACCATTTGGGATGCTTTAAAATTACCATCCGTTGGTCATTTGGGGACGGTTTCTTGTTGGGTTTACCACATGAAATCTGCATGGATCATCTGTTCCGAGTCACCAAAGGAGCAGCCTTTGGCCACACCACGGGAGTCCCAAGTGCCAACGGTATGTGGGCCCAGGTCCTGCCAAAGGTCCAAACCGGTCGATGATCTCTGGGTGGATCGTGTCATAGTGAGGCCAACATCTAGAAATGTTAAATGTTCATTAGTGGTAATGCATTGATCGTGTATACATATGAATATAAATAAAAAAAACTAAAAATAAATATATGTATTATATATGAATATTAAATATATAAATAGGCACACATGTTCACAAACATATGTTATGTCACGTTATGTTAACAGTTTTGTTATCTTATGTTATGTTATCTTATGTTATGTTATGTTTTGTTATGTTATGTATGTGTGCATGTGTAGTGTGTATATATATTATATATATACATACACTAATACACATATATACGTATATGTGTGTATATATATATATACATATACATATACATATGGGGATATTTTCCTTACTTGGCATCATTTGCAGTGATGATGTTGTGAGTTTTGCTGGTCTAGAGATCTGGGAAGCGATGTGAAAATTCGGGAGATTTGCCTGACCAAGCTACCTCCGCTGCTAAGGTGATCCTTCCAAAAAGGATCCATGGATCAATGAGCTATATCCACCAAACATATCCCAATAGTACTGACTTCCAAAGTGTAAAGGCCACAAACAGCTACATGATTTCATACAATATAATTAAATATATATATATATATACCAACGATTCATAAAAGTCAGGGATCACCAACAGCAGGGCATTTTCGATGACCCTGTGACCCTGCCATACCCTGCCTCCGCCACACGCCAAGGTGGGCAAAAGAGCGAGCGGGGCTTGAAGGCAGCCACATAGACCATGCTATATGCGCCTGCCAAGCGAACTTCAGATTGCACCAGAAACCGGACAAAAATTCCGACCCCAAAAAAGAATTGTATAAACACAATTGTATATGAATATTTTAAATATCTATCTATCTATCTATCTGTCTATCTATCTATCTATCTATATTTATATATATATACAAACAGTGAGTTAGTGAAGGCTGCCGCTTTTCGACTTAGGGAACTTTGGGCCAAGAATAGGCGCCGCATCACCCAGCAGGCGCCTTTGGAACGTCTGAGTGCTCGAGCCATCCTGGAAGCCCCATCTCTGCATGGGACATCGTCATTGGATAGTGCGCCTTTTTTAAACACATACACAGCATGTGAATATATATATGTAGTGAAGCAATATATTATCTATATATAAACTTCTCATCAAATTACGGAACACACATATGACAAGCTGGCGAGCTGATGGGATTCAATCATCATTGCTGAATCATCGGTAGGTTCAATCTCAAAAGAAGCAAGGTGCAAGCCAGCGTCAATGCAGCCTTCACGTTCGGACTCATGCGGGCCGCAAGGGAAAAACAGGATAACATGCATCTAATGTATCTATGATCAGCATTGTCAAATAACCACTGTGAGCATATGTGTATCCCCCAATCCCGCAAGCACCTTCTCTGACAATAAGTAACTGTCAACTTTGTGACTTAGAGCTGTCCGCCTCACCTTCCAAAGCATCATCGTCTACATCTACTCTCCAGCCCATGATCTTTACAAACGTGATGACCATGGCATATATATATATGCACATTTAATTAGGTGTACACCGAAGAATAACCCATCCTATGAAGTAGGCATTTCTGGGGGCTGTTAGAAATCATCTCAAATGGAGGTACACTGCAACAATCACACACAATCAACCCCTATTGGGGATTGTTTGAGCATAGCTGTCCTAATATCCCATCATTATACTCATGAAATGGCATACTGTTCACTTAGCCTAGTAAACTTACATAACCGTGGGAACTTTGTCTTCTTCATAGGTAAAACATCAAACTGAATGGGCCGTCTATACCATACCAAACTGCTAGTTCCCAAAGGGTATGGCTCTGGATTTACCCTCCGGTAACCAAACGTTGCAATTGAGCATCCACCACTTATTAGTTCGATGATTTTCCCAGCTCTAAACTTCCATTTCTAAATAATCTCTCCATATCTTCTCAATGAAACATTGATTTGATATTTGATTTTCCCACATTTTTTCCCATTAGAGCAGTTTTTTTTCCAGCCATCTAATTTTTTCTGGTCTTTAAACAAGACCCCATGCCGAGGCGCATGCGGGGCGCAGAGAAGCGCGAGGCGCAGCGACACCAATCCACTTGAAAGGCTGGCAAGGCGAAGCAGCCGAAGTGATGCCGAAGCATGGCGAAGAGGAAGACCTTGAGCGGCGCGAGCGGTGAATTCTTCGGGAATAAGGGGAAGCAAGTGAGGGTTGGGGGATCTGCCACTAAGATGAAGCATGAATCATCACGAATCACCCGTTTATTAACCATGAGTTAATATTTTAATCACCATTCATCAACATAATTAACTATTTTTAACCATCATTAACCATGGCAAGTCTTTGATAGTTCACATTTTTTTTTTTGCTGGTTGGCTGGTGGTTTTCCGTTGCAAAAAACTAAAAGTTAAACTACTCATCCAAGGTTAGGGATGACGAGGATAGCAATGGGGAAAAACGATAGATACGCGAATGTGGTAAACCCAAAAGCCATAGATTATCTCCAAATTCACCAGAAACGGATGGTATAAACATGTAAAAAAATTGCAAGACTGGCGATACACTGGAAATGACAAGGGATAAAGGATATGTTTTTCTTTTATGAGATATGTTTTACCGTGTTTAATCAGTTGGAAAGCTGTCGGAAAATAGCTCAAATGATGGTTGCTGAAAGAGATTGGTGGATTACAGTACCCTCACCCTTATATTCAGCCGTATAGCCCCCTACTGTGAAACTGCTCAGGTTGGTTTCTGCGGGTTGATCGGAAAAAACATGATGCCATGGCTCAAAAATGGGGGCACCAATTGAGCCTTCAAATTGTTCATTTGTAAAGTGAATCAATTTTTAATCGTAACCATGTAATCAAAATTTAACCGTAACCATTGTAATATATCCAATTTTTACAGTAAATCAAATTTTAACCGGAACCATCTGATAAATTACCAACAACCGTCTGCAGCTGAAGTGTTTTAAGTGCTTGCTGAAAATTGTGGTGAGCGATTGAAAATGCAGGTCAGTCTGGAATGGAAACTGAAGATGCGGTGGCTGTTTCTAGTCCATTGGCTACCCTCTGGTAAAATACACAAAACTATGGAAAATCACCATTTTCATTTTTAATGGGTAAATTCACTATAAATGGCAATTTTCAATAGCTATGTTAGTTCCCAACGCCGCCCCCAGGCAACTGGTAACGAAACCTTTTTTTTGTTTTTTTTTAGGGTTTGGGGTGGGGTGGAGGATGTTAACGTCCCTGTCACGTCATGTATGCTTCGTGAAACTTTGGGGTTTGGGTGGGGTGGGGGGATGTTAACGTCCCTGTGAACTTGCTCACGTCATGTATACTTCGTGAACTTCGGGGTTGGGGTGGGAGGGATGTTAACGTCCCTGTGAAATTACTCACGTCATGTATGCTTCGTGAACTTCGGGGCTTGGGTGGGGTGGGGGGTGGTGAGCGTTC
>Ga0126342_10001107_pt1 | contig 35849 bp, 29 predicted proteins | sample Cyp1metagenome_FD_92528 | JGI IMG/M metagenome (GOLD analysis project Ga0126342, IMG submission 92528) | Coral microbial communities from Lord Howe Island, Old Settlement Bay, Australia - Cyphastrea 1 metagenome | ecosystem: Host-associated > Invertebrates > Cnidaria > Coral ... | reverse complement strand
GAATATCTATTATAAAATGTGACCTGAATCTGTCATGGAATAGGCGGAATAGTGGAATATCATGGAATAGTGGAATTTCATCAAGTATCTAAGTATCTATATTGTAAAATGTTACCTGAATCTTCAATCATGGAGTAGTGGAATATCATGGAAAAATACATGGAATGTTGGGGAATGTTGGGGAATATCATCGAATATCATGGAATATCTATTATAAAATGTGACCTGAATCATGTTCAAGGTTGCAGGATTTGCTTCATGGAAACCAAGAGAAAGTTAATATGAGAATTAGAGGAAAGGTCAAGGAAAACTTGAGAAAACTAGAAAATAATTAGACACAGTGGAACATTAGAGGAAAGGCCATGGAAAAACTACAGAAAAAAACGTGGAAAATTAGAGGAGATTTCCGTGGAACATGAAAGTTTGGAAGGGCTAAGAACACAATATATGCATATATAATCATATATATATATATAAAGATGAAGACTTAACTTAACCGGCAAAAATTGGAACCATCCCAATGCATGATATCACGGTCAGAAATGGGGATCTCTCTCTTTCTGATTTCCTTTGGGTTTTAGCAAGGTATGACCAAGTTAGTGGAACTGAAAAACAATGACAGGAAAACAATGGTAAATTAGGGGAAAAACATGGGACAGCAAACATATCAAAGGGAAACCATGGTATTTTTTTTTCAAGGGGTTCCAGCTAAACATGACACACAGGTTCCAGCGATCATTGAATCAAGCCCTGGGGGATGGTGGAGCAGTGGAGATCAGAGTGGCCAAGCGACAGAGTTGAAGAACTCTGCCAGCTGCTGATCCGTCACCACTTCCAACTGCCCAAATGGCAACTTCACCAGGGTCGCAACCAGGAGAGTGGCAGCACTTCCGGAGTCGAAGCAGTTCCTATCCGACTCATAGTTGTTGAGATCTGGGAGCATAGGGGAGCAAGGCTACATGGCAGGAGATGATGAGATGATATCAGATTCTCATGTTGATTCAGACTTGGGGATGGAATCAAACCAAATGTTTTTCATTGTTTTTCCATCAATTTACAAAATATGGGAAGGGCTGCAGATCCATTTTTCAGCTATTTTGGGGTTCATCACGGTATCAGGGTTTTGACCCAGACCTATAGTAACTCAGACTAAGGTGTCAGACATTGTAGAAGATGTGCCCCGAACAAATCTCTCTCTCTGTCTCTCTCTCTCTCTCTCTCTCTCTTTCTCTTTTTTTCTCGTCTAGTCTAGGGCCTAGGGCATTTACACTCTTGCTCGTTCCCAGCCGTTCCTTGCTGGCTGGCCCAGCAATCCTATACACAGCCACAAATCTGCAACTGAGTTTCATCAGTTGAATGGTCGTCCCCAAAACTTGTGGCCAGAGATGCTCTCCACGTCTTGATGCTCCTTGGTGCATCAGAATCTCCACTGGTTCGGGAAGCAAACCAAGCAAACAAAATATCAGATTGTGCACATCCCACAACTCACCATAACACTAAAAAGATCTAAAGCGTGCGTGATTTCTTGGGGAAAGCAATCTTCCGGACCCAATTCTCTTGAGGTCCATGTTGATCGTCAACGAGGAATGTCTCATGCAAGAAAAGCAGGACGATCTGCTTTGGTGAATGTCAGCCATGTCCCAATCAAAATTGTTTGAACGCGGTCCAACATGAAACAAATGCGTAAACCGTTAAACATGTCTTGACACCTAGTAAGGTGTGGTGACGAACTTGTAAAGTTGACCCTTGGTGCCTCCCCAAGTGTCTTGACACTCAACGATATTTTTTGATATCATCATCATCATCATCATCACCATCACCATCACCATCATCATCATCATCATCATCATCATCAACAAGCTCTAAACTTTGAACATATCGACATATTGTACATAATGACATCTCTCCAATGTGTGAGACCTTCAATCTGGACTGCCACGCCAAGCATCTTTCTGCCAGCCGGGCCAGCAAGGCGCCCCACTGTTCCGGCAACCCGTCAGGCGGTTTCCGGCGCGGTGCTGGAAGCCATTGCCCCAGCGCTCGCAGCATGTCTTCCGGTGCCAGTTTCCGGGAGAGGCCCTTAACAATGGCCAACCTTGGGAGGAAGAATCCTGGATCCTAGAAAGATGTAGAAAGATGAGTTTGATGTAGTTTTTTCCCACCTGGAATGACCTGGATGACCAAGATCTATTGAGAGACACAATTGGCCAGGCTTCAGTCTCAAGGCCTGGGGAAAGGTGAAGTTAAATTTCTGCTATTTACTGTATACCTGCTGAACTTTCCTGAGCTCCTTCCTTCCACCTTTGTGTTTGACTTCATGTTTGACACATTCTGAAGCCACCCAACTCAGTTCCACTTGAGCTCCGCTTGAACCCGTTGACTCCACCAGGTGACGTCAGTGGCTCCACCAGCCACCGGCCTTGGCTCCGTTGCTCCCGCTGCATCAGCCGCAGGGCATCCTCTGGGGACGCACTGACGGCCACAGAGGCCACCCGCGCCAGCTGCTGCGGAGGCCAAGGTGGTGGCAGCTGTAGGAGGAGCTCCAGGCATAGCCTCTGGCTTCGTTGGATGTTGGAAGATGGGGTGTTGGACGATTTGTCTTCAGAAGGCTCCTGGCTTGCGGTAGTGCCACTATCGATTTCTGGGCAAATGATGGCCTTTGAAAAATCTGGACGCAAACATGGTGGAAGCAGTTCACAAAGTCTTCTTTACCAGCGATGTGCAAGACCTGGGATGTGTGACAGAAACGGATACCTTGTCTGAAACAAAGGTGTCATCAAGGCGTCATCTTCCGGTTCCACAACAGATCCACCCAACAACACTTCCCTGAATGCCAAGTCCAAGCTGCCCGGGCATGCGACAAGCCATGGAAAAAGCAGCCTTGAAGGGCAACGATCTCAGCAAAAGCGGCCATTGTTCACGCACCAGTTCTGGCCTCGACTGGTTCGGCGGAGGATACAATGGCCACATTCACAAGGCACCCGGGTGCTCAAGTGGCGACCTCTGAAGTGGTGGCAAAATTGGGGCTGCTGGATGTCACGTGCCGTGTGCACTGTGATATACTGTGGGTTATTGTGATTGTGTGATTCTATCAATTGATTTAGTTGCAAGTCTCTCCGCTACTTTCGCATACCCGAAGCGACACATAAGTTCACATCAGCAACAAAAACACCTGCGACAAACGGATTCTCTCAGAAGCTGAACGGTTCCCCGAGTTGATACAAGGGGATCAAGATGCATTGGACACGAAACCATGATGCGTTTAACCGTCTATTTCCATACATGGACCTGGATAAAGGACACATCATTTATATCAAACCTATTTCATGTGCTGACGGTTTTTATCCAAGTACGAGTATCATCCAAGATAGTCGAATTGCATCTCAAAAAATCACAGGGTTGTTTGATGTTGTTTGATGGTTTTTGCATTCCCGTTTTAAACTTCAAACATTAATCACCCCCGAGATTTCTGCCAGTATTCTTGAGATGTACCCTATACAAATATAGGATAGCTGCAACAAATTGCACAATCTTTTCAGCTAACGCATGGGATCGCATGAGGGACGAAAAAAAAATATCAGAAAAACTGCAGATCTCGGAAATTCTTCAAACCTCCGCTATGATGCGCCATGGCACTCCTTGGCCGCCTTCAACAGTATCCGCGCCGCCGTCCGCCGCGCCCCTAGGCCCTTGAGGTTCAGCAAAGTCAGCGACGTTGGCAGCGCTGTGGCCGAGGCGCGCCAGGGATGCCAGGGCTGCATGGCGGCAGGAGGAACTCAAAGGGCTGGGCTCCTGAATGGCTTGCAAACAGTCCGATTTTGTTTGGGGTTTATAACTATATATATATTATATTTTTTTGATTGCTTTGATTGATAGGTAGATAGATCGGAAGATAGACACATCGATAGATAGACAGCAACCAAACAAAAACAACAAAGTAACTTGTTCCAAACCACCGTTCACCGCTCCTCCCCGGCTTCCGGAGAGATGAGGCGCAGCAACTTTGCTGGATCCAGTTTTAGCAGCGCGGTGCTGGCGCGGATGCGAACGGCATGGGAGGAGGAAGTGGTCAAGATCTCCTGGAGCGGGGCTGACTGCCCTTATGCCGCGCTTTCGCGAACCTTTCGCGCCCTTTCGCGCCCCAGCTGACATGGGATTATGATCAGGTTTTCGCTTGTTTATAGGTTTGTAAATAGTGGTATTCAGACCTTTCGTGCACCTTACGCCGCCCTTTCGCGGTCTTTCGCCACTGCAGCAAAACATACACATCCATATCTGCAGATGTCACTCGGATACTAAACGCCTTGCATGGGTTTTAGGACGACTCCCATATGTGATCCATTCCCAGAAAATATGTCTTTAGATATGACGTGATATATGATATGTTATTAATGATGCAAACATAACTCTGGTGGATTCAGAATGAAACATATGTCAGGTTCAGGAAAAACCTGGATTGACCATGTTTTGTGAAAAAATTGGATTGGTCTCCTCAAAAAAAATGATTAAATTGAGGGACACTTGATGAAAAAACATCATGACAAAAACAATGATCCCTTCAAACACACAAAAAATATCAAAACATATCCTGGGGTAAACTGACATAGATGATCATAGATGTAGAGTTTTAGCCACCATGAAAGCAGATCATGTTCCCGATGTTCCAAGGGTTTCCCCATGGGTTGTTACAGCCTGCCTCCAGCTTGGCGATGTCCCGCAGCAACCAGGCCACTTGCAGCTCCACCAGGGGAGGCAAAGAACGCCCAGCCAGTTCCCTCAGGTCCTCGCCTGGGATGGCAATGGGTGCAGATTATCTTGGAAGTATTGGAAGAAAGAACTGTTTCACTACGCTCCTGCTGCTGCTGCTGATGATGATGATGATGATGATAAAGAGGATGCCATCCTGAGTAAAGCTAAGCCTCGTTTTTCTTTGAAAATAGGATTCCTCAGCAAATACCTTGGCATCTTGAGAGGCCCATGCCATAAAACCTTGCGTATTCCCAACTTGTTTGTCCACGCCACGTTCCAAGCTGCGAAGTTTTGCCACAAGGTCTGCACCAATGCCTGAGTTGTCCCGGTTTGAAGGTCGGAATCCCTACTTGCTGAGTCTACTGCTGTTGGGCCATGGGAGTATGGCAACCATATAGTGTTACAACTTGGAAGTTCAGCCTACCGGTACTAGTATGGATTAGAATCCCTCCTGGTATCGGTGGTGGGATGTGGTGGGTTTCTTTGTCAGAGCAGGTGCCGGCACGTGAGGATGCTGTACCACATGGGCAAGTATAAAGTAGAAGTGGGGACATGAACCACATAAATGTTCCATTTGTCCCAGTGAAAAGGGAACAAGTGGTTCCAATTCTTGTTTTTGTATCGGCTTAAACTGCCACGTAGCAAATAGAGACTTCAAAGCAAGACATACCAAAACAGTTTTCAATTTAAACTACTTCTGTGTCAAACAAACATACAAAATCAAAAGACCTTTAAAGCACCTGAAAGCACAGCCGCGTTACTGCAATGCAAGATCTCAGCAGTAACATCGCGGTTTTGCTGCTCCAAGGACATCGCAGCGCAGTGATTTCAACCCATCTCGACGGGGCACAAACCGGAGCACGGTTTCAGGGTGTCAACCGGCCAAAGACAAGGCCAAATCAGATGTTAGTGGGTTTATGGCTTTCTGATGCTATTATCAAGATTGTTGAATTGCAATTGGTGATCAGGTGTTGGTCCATCAAGATTGTTTCATCCTCCAGTAGTCATGCGGCGTCACACACACCTTGAGTTGTGATGGGACAAAAAAGTGCAGGCTCTCACAAGGTCTCCAAAACTTACATATCAACTTGAGCCCATGCAGAAACCGTGGGCACGTTCAAAGCACATATAATCACATTTGGGTACCTAGAGTATGTCATCACGAAATCTGGGACTACAAGAGAGGAACCTAGTTCTCAGCTAGGCTACTTTGTCCCTATGGAACATTTTACCGGGTTTTTCAAAAAGAAACAACCATCCACAGGAAACCACATAGATACCTTAATTACCCCCGCAACCCCCAACTTCAATGTTGTTCTCGGAAGTGCCGAGCACCATCAACAGAAATGTGTTCTTTTTGAAGCTGCCAAGCACGCAATTTAGAAGACAACATTGAATTGGGGGACGTGGGCGACATGACCTCTATGCTCTGGTACTTCATCGGAGCTGTTTTTTGAAGAACACGGTAACACAAACCTTGGGAAACCAGATCACCCAAAAGTGACACCCTCGCCTTCCTTGCAGGAAGTGGTGGAGAATGAGCCTGGGGGCATTGGCATCATCAGCAGCCGGGAAAAGAAACTTCTGATTCGCGCCTTCACAACCTATTTAAGATTTGAACAGGAAAAGAAGTTAGCATTTGAACATGGACCATTTGAATAGGACACATCAAGACTTGCATTTGTTTGAGATTATTTTCGAAGCATGCCTTCCCACTTTCATGATACCAGGGGTGTCCATCAAGCCATCAGCCGCTGTCCAGCCTCCCTGGCTTGGGATGGTCCACTGTTCTGACCTCAACACCATTTTGGGGGCAAAAAGGGGAGGGATCGTAATGACTACCATCCGTAATTATCACAGGGTCTCCCAAATAAATATATATATATATGTATGTATGTAACTGTATATATGTATATAGTTATATATATATATATATTTGCAGAAAAGTAAATCCCTACTGAAATAGTGAATATAGTGATTATGATTACATTCACTGTTTTATCTTTTTGGTGATGACTAGATTTGCAACTATTTGCTGCCTTCAAGCCATGATCTACAGTATATACAAACATGGGTCGGAATTCGCGCAAGCCTGATCGAAATAAAGAAACCACCCAACAATACTCAATGCATATCCCAAGTACTTAACTCTCTCGTAAGTCTTTCAAGGCGCTTTCACAAATTTTGCATGCTCCTAATAGCCTCTGAGAAGCTGTCTGGACCCTAAATTCCATCCACAAATGCACTCTCAGAAGATGTTTGGAGCTGTTAGGAATAATTCCATCCTTTCCACACACACACAGATAGATAGATAGATAGATGGATGGATGGATGGATGGATGGATGGGTGGGTGGGTGGGTGGATGAATGGATGGATGGATAGATAGATTAGATTATATTAGATTAGACTAGATAAGATTAGATTAGATTAGAAAACAAACAGACAAATAGATAGATAATAGATAATAATAGTTAATATCATATATATATATATTACTGAGTATACATGATATATATTATATATATAAGTAATATATTATGTATAAAGTACAATGTATAATATATAATATGTACATATATATATAATACTAATCTGTTGGACCCCGGAGAGTCCTGTCCTGGGAAAATAACTGGGTTAATTTGTGGGTCCTGAGTCCTGACCTTTCTGACCATTAAAATCATGGTTCCCTGACCTCTCTAGCTAGAATTTACATTCTAAGACGAATGAAGCCTGCAGGCACTAACGTCCTGAGGCCTAAGGTTTCCAGAAGGGCATTTGTTCCCCTCTGATATCAAATAAATTCCTGATCTTGCATATGCAAATCCGTGATTTCAAATTTATTAATTTTGGTAGTGGACTCCCAGGAAAAAAAACTACATCACCAAAATGGGGGTTATATATATATATATTATAACCCTGTAACCCTGCTTTTGGATACCTTAAGGGCTTCCACAAATTCGTCCGGTCGCTTCTGAGTCTCCAACCGCGTCTCTCCAGGTCGGGCCTTGGGCATTGATGTTCAGCTTCCAGCAAAAATATCAAAATGTGATATTTGTCCTTGGGAAAACAACAACCATTAATAACAACTACAACATATGGAACATCCTAAGCATATAATATATAATGTAACATGTATATTTACATAATCATATATATATACATACGCTATAGTCACTGTCATTGTTCATCATTGTGAATCCATCCTCATTTGTAAATCTCTGCTATTTCGACTGCTCAGTTTCTAGCGCGAAGGGATCCCCGTTCCCGGAACGGGCGACGCCGCAGGACTTCAGGTGCATCACCTCGGACTCGGCAGGAGCTCAGGGAAGATGACCACTTAAGGAGGTCGACCTTAATGATCTTAATGGGGAATCCCTAAATCATAAGTTTTAATAGGATGTTCCCTCATAAACATGTATAAACCATACACTTAGAGGTAATCCCCCCAAAAACATGATTGTTGCGATTTACCATGAATTACTGAATTACCCATCAAAAAGGGGGGAACTACCCCGTGTGGCATACCGATCCAATACCCAGTGCCCAACAAACATGGGGATGTAAGAAAAACATAGAAAAACAAATTGATGGTCTAATGACGATGATTTGGAGTACCCCCATTTTTTTTGAAACATCGAGTTACTTTCCAGCCATCGAAACAAATCGAAACTGGGCTTATAGCGGTATTGACCCCAATCCACATTCGAAGCTCGGTCACAGGAAACCCCTCCAATGCAGGATCATACCGCAGTTATTGCCATTCCTTCATGCGGAAAATGACGTTCAAAACATGTCTAAACCCGCACAATTTGGTGGTAATAAGCACCTTTTGGTGGGTAAATTGTTTTTTTTTCTAAACCTCTAATGTCAACATTGAACATATCACAAATGATCATATATGTTCATTATTACTTCAAATATTTCATATATACAATATATTCAATCAACCCCTGCCATCACAACTGCCGTGGGCTTCTCACCAATGCTCGGCCGGCCAACGACCGACCGCATCGAGGACAACCGGAGGCTACGTGGGGCTCCTGTGGAGGCCATGTGGGACAGTTGATCCACAGTTTTTCTCCATGCAATTTATGAATATATGAAAACTACCGAGTTGACTGAGTTTTCAACTTTGAGCAACTTTGTGCAATAAAATCCGACGCCACTGAGGGTCCCAGTAGGGCGCGCAGACTGAGGCCCATGAATCAAACATGTATGCTGTATGAACTGCTGTATGATTCTCACAACATCATGCGCACATCAATATACATCAATATAATTTCAAGAAAACATATATGAATAATTATATATGATATATGTACATAATATGGAAAAGTGAAACTTATTCCAAATAGCCGCCCATCAGCAAAAGGGCAATACAACTCCTGGCTCTCCGACGAATTGGGGCGACTGGTTCCATTCCTCTCGCAGAGTGGCCCGCCAATCCAGCAACAAATGAGATCTTCTATAGGGTAAACCATAGAAAGTGGGCCTCCAAACGATAGTTAAGTTGGTATACAACTCCAATCAACATGTTTTATGACACTTATAACATCTTATAACTCTAGTTTACATGGATGTTTATTGGGGGTCATTAAACCAACTGATCGCTGGCTAACCAACAGCATCCCTTGTCCTTGCAGGCAGTGACTGCTCGATTGGCGCCTGCGAAGAAAGACTGCGACACAGATCCACGAATCTCAAGTGGAACGGTACATCTTCCATTTAACACAGGATACTGTAGATAGACAGGTGCAACAAATATAGAAAGATAGATAGATTAGATGGATTAGATAGATTATGTGTTGAAAAGTCGTGGAAGCTCCATTTTTCAAAAAATGTTGGATGCTTTCAAAAGATGAAACACATGCTCTTGGATGAAGCATGATGAAGCTCGATTTTTGGGATACAAAGCGTTTTACTGATTGCGTCAATTTTCGGTTGATTTGTGTTGGTTTGTGGATGATACTTGACGCTTGTTGCAAATCTTTCACTTGAAACTCACAATGGCCTGTAATAAATTAACAAATATACAATGTATTACAATATTAAAAACACAGATTTCAAATTTTGAGTCTCAGTATGCCCCAGTGCTCATAATCTAATCTAATCTAACTGTCTGTCTAACCTATCTACAAGGCGGTAGTTTTAAGCTGGTTTATAACCCTAAATAAACGCACATAATATGTATATATACATATAAATATGCCATAAACCCTAGCTATTGGAGTTACGTGCGCAAACTTAGCCAACTATGGGGCACCACATTGTCACCACGCGGCTCGCTCCGCAGTTCGCTCCGCAGCTCGCCTCGAATCTCTTTGGAACACTGCCACCACGGCGCGAAGGACCTGCATCAAACAGGCGAATGGTGATGTGGATGTTCACCTGCCCTAATGGTCCGACCACCCTCAAAGTCAACTGGTTCGTGGTTTTAAGCATCTTGAAACTTATTAGTCAATGGGAAGGATTATCCCACATATCATGGAACATAAAAAATGTTTTTAGCCACCAACCAGTCAAACATAGTCAAACAATGGTCACATAATCCATGTTACGCGCGGAGAACGTGCTGAAGCATTAGCCTCTTAACCCAACAGGTTGCCATGGAAAATCGCACATCATTCCAGGTGAGAAAAAGAACCCAAAATCACAATGCATAAGGAAACATAAAGAAGCATAGTCACTACCCACCCCCCAACAAAAATAGAAGGGTAAATTATCATTACATTTGTTAGTTTCACTGTTCTATATCTCTATGCTTGTGGGGTTTGGTATACTAAATATATATATATATATATAAAATATGTGTGTGTGTGGTGGTTTTATAAAATGGTGGGTACCCCCAAATCATGCACAACTTGAGCATTTTACTCGTGACCAACCGACTGGTGACTGGTGATCCCCCTCCTGAAGGTGCTGGAGTATCCTTGAAATCAGCGGATGCAGAACCTGGGCCAGAAATCCGATGTCAATGGGGTGTGTCAATGGGGAAATCATCTACAATTCCATTGATCCCTTGATATCCCTTGTATGAATTTCACTTCTATCGGACTGTTTGTAAGTAAGTTCTGTTTCTGTCTCAAGTTTCAAGGGAAAAGCCAGCAACACATCCGGATTCAATCTCTACTGGTCATTTCGATTAATGGACGTGCTACGTATGGGCAATCGTTCTGCAACGGACGCGGATTGCAGTTCTTTGACTTCGCTCCCGTGATTCTAGGTGAAACATGGACCGCACGCGGCGGCTCAGATTGACAGAGACCTGACATGGGGTGCCAAAAGCAAAAGGACATGGTTGGTAAATGGGGTAGAACTGAACCAAAGAGGTATTCCCTATATTTCATGGGGATTTCATGGAAGAATCCTCCAATTACTGGGATATAACCTCTGGTAAAATCACCATCTTGAATAGGAAAGTCATTGATAAGGGCCATTTCCATGGTAAACTGAGGGTAACACCAGTATAGTTCCACCATAAGCTGTTGAATAGACATTCACCAAGCATTTGCGAAACATTTCGTAGTTCATGTCCCAGTGACACATGCCATCTCTTTACGTCAAGCTAGGATTGAATGGAAGAAATGTCTGCTGATCCCCTAAAAGGTTAACCCATCCAGCGGAAACTGAGGGAATATGAGGGAATGATGGATTTAAGATGATTTAAATCATGGACATCCATGATTTCCCAATGGATTTCCCAATGGATTTCCCATTTAAGATTATTTAAATCATGATTTCCCAAGGGTGTCATGGACATCCATGGACATCACCAGCGGCCCCAGGATGCCCCAGGCCTTTGTCTCAATCATTGATCTTCTGAACCTATGTAGGGTCATGTTGTGAAGTTTCCGCGGCTACTCATCATCAACATTCTACGTTCTTCGTCGTCGACACATGGTGTACATGTGTTTTTTTGTCATCTCGCCATCACTATATAAGAGTTCTTTAAAATTGGACCAAATTGGCAGAGTATATTGATCCCTATGAATGGATTGATGAGCGGCTGACCACCTGTTCAGCCCCTGGGTAAAAAGTCTCATGATGTCTCATGTTTTGAGGTGGAATTGACCTCTGCATTTTCTGGAAGCATTTTGTGGTTTAGGGCACCCTGTGCACAACAATGACACATCATCAAGAATAATCACCCATGAAAGTGTATACGAATTATATAGCACCCCCCCCAAAAAAAAGATGGAGCAGTATACAACCTCAATGTAAATAGTCAATACATCATGAACACTGACTTTTCTATTATCTATATTAATATGATGGTTATATTTACGATATTTAATATATATATATATATATTTATACATAATTATATATATATATTATAGATATATACATCAAATTACCACATCAAACCCCGCCTTCCGACTCGCCAGATCCTCCCATCCTGACGATTTTTTTGTGACATCTAGCGGCATGGCTGGGCGCATCTAGCAGCCTTATAGCCTGATCTACTACGGCAAGTCACGATGTTATATGATGTTAAATCATGTGTATCTGTTTATTCAGTATTATATACTATCATGTATATTATGACTATTCAGATTAAAATATTTAGTATTGTTGTTTTCATTATCATAATTATTATTACTACTATTTAGTGTGCGTCATATATCCCATTGCGCATGGCATATCCTTTAATCTTGGTAAAGCAATATGATCCATCATCCCCAAATCTACATTTTTTATGGGTGAGATTGAAACCATCAAAACATTGGTGGTGTATCAAATTTCTTACTAACATTAAAGATAATGAACTGCAGGGGGAAATAACTTATAAGACTATAAAATAGTATGCATATCTATAAGGCCTGTAATATCGCACAATATCACAATGAGAACATCAGAATGGCGCAGGGATTGTCAATCCAATTATAACCATTCTCCCTGGCAGTCTAACATATATATTAGATTGCCATCGAAAATGACCCATCTCTAGATGATTTGCCCATACTGTCCTAGGGTGATTTTCCATAGCTATCTTCATCCCCATTTTTGTTGGTTAAATGCCATTCAACTCCACCAATCCACCAAAAGGAGACCTGGAGGATTCCCTGCCTGATGGTCTCCTTGGGAAAGCGGGCATTCTGCGCACAACGAACTCGACACAGCGCCGCAGCATCATCCAAGATCTCTCCTTGGATATGTTGGGATTATCCTGAAGGTGGGCAACAAATTCAATAATTATTCAGGAACTGCCTCGGACTTAATATTCCACCTAAAATCACAATCAATATTCTCTAAATACGTCCAAATCCGCTCGGAAATGCTGCTCGAAAACTTCTTTGGATCATGATCCTAAAAGTGGAGATTCCCCAAGGAAATACCCAGGACAGTGGAAAGTTGGGATCATTATCGTAAAGGTGGATACTCCAAAGATCTCCCCACCAACCTGTCAAGAACCACCCAGGGGAGGCCACACCAAGGGGTCAAGCATCGGATCGTCGCATGCTCGGAGAGGGCGCATTTCTCAGGTCGGAGAAGGCTCGAAATGAACAAGCCTCACGAGTCGAGGTCTCTGGAGGTGGAAGGTGACATCTCAGACCTTAAATGTGGCAAGCCCAATGCCGTATATAAATCACCCCCAAAAAAAAACGTCATGGGTGGTACTGCAAAGATCATCTGCCCAAATGGGAGACTTATTGGGTTCCTCACATTAGATACCCTGCGCCTTTTGAGTCAATTTCAGCAAAATATCCATGCGCGGCTGCAGGCTACAAATAGTTCTGGGTTCACCATGTCGTTTGAAGCTTGGCAGGGGCAGGTTCCGCTGTAGACACGTTTGCTTTATGGATCAAGGAAGCAAACACCCCAATTTGATCTCCGCCTTTGTTGATCCTCTTCAAGTTGTTGTTCTTTTTATCGATAATACCTCAGGCATCGCGCTGCATTCTTTGTGCCGCGATGGAATAACAAGGGAACATCGAATCCTTGCAGGATTTGTTTAACATCACCTTCCAGATCTGAAACCCTACACGAAGGGCCCACCAGAGTTTGAGTTGCTCAAAATGACCACTGCACCGCCGAGTCTGCTCAAATAATTCAAATACTGCGGAGGCGTATGTTGTTCTAATCCAATCTAGCCTAGCTGTAAATCAACATATGAGATATCATTGATACTATATTACAGCAAAAATGGGGGATCCCCAATAAAAACGGCCTGCCATCAAGCGTCTATTGAACTTGTCGACCAACTCTTTGATAAACTTGTCGTGCTGCTTCTGCAGCTCTGCAATAATCCTGGGAAGACTGGACGGCACGGCAGCGTTCATCGTGATCCCTTACGCGCATCAAAAAAAAGTCAAAAAAACAATGGGTTACAATTTACAACATGGGTTGGCGGTACATTCCCATCCTACTTTTGGTTGTTTTGATCACCAACTATATATGTATATATATGTTACATAACAGTTGAAAAGATTGTTTTTGAATGTACATCATCTTCCACTTTCAATCTGAGAAACGACCATTTCCTACCATTTCACGCATGTCAGGCACAGGCAACCACAACATTTATACACATACAGCATGAACAAAGAATCATGCCAAACCCCAACCATTACAAGACCTGAAGGAAAATATGCCCTGTCACAACCTATCCAAAACCATAGCTTCACCAGACCATCCGGGTCTAACATGAAATCTGAAGCTGGGCTGATGAAATGCAACAAGGGAGCCGATCTGCCGATGCATCCAGTGACTCCGGATCTTGAGGTTTCCAATCATCCTGGCCAGTGGCACCAGCGTATAGTGCAATGGATCAACACCCCCCAAAGAAATGGAGGGGTTGCAGAACTTCCCAGTTGGCCATTGCGAAACGTTGTGTTTCAAGAATTGGCTTGAACACTTGCAGGGTTGCTGCACTTGTAGATATTGGCACATGAAAGCAACTGAAATAGCTCACACAGGCACAGAAAGACCGGCAATTTAGTTAAGCTACCAATCGCATCCAATCTCTGGCATGAAACAACCAACCGAAATGGTTCCCCAAACAACTACAAATATACCCACAGTAAAGAAACTAGTAATAACATATACAATGATACCATAGTACCGCCCCCAAATTCCACTATGGATCACAGCAATGACCACAGATCCGATATGTCAAGATGTATCAACTGTAGCACCTCTTCAGGCTCTCGGCTCTTTAAAAGTTCGTGCAGCTCATCTGGGTCCATTTGAGGCAGGGCACCCTTGATGTAGTCCTGGAAGCAGTGGGATGGCAGCGATTCTGTTGCTGCACAAACCCCGTGTCCGCACGTGTGTGTGTGTGTGTGAAAGTTCAAACCCTGTTTTGAAAACACCAAAAGAGCTTTAATTACTGGAGGGTACAATGAGTTGGTCCCAGTTGTTACTGTAATGGTTTCAGGCTATAGAAATGCTCATACCTTAGCAACTCCCCAAAATTCTGCCAAATGTATCTTCGTCTTTTTTTTCTCGTTACGCAACCGTTCTTGTCTCTTAAAACGTCTTCCACCCCAGAAAAACACCCCGCTCTCGCTTGTATTTGCTCTCTAAGCCTTGGCTATATATTACATATATATATATATATATATACATATGTATATATAAACACAAATGCAAAACGTCCCATCTTCAACTCCCCTCCCAGGAATAATATGCAAATATGTACAAGTCCATATCTACATATGTTAGTCTGGAGGGTATATCCCCAAAATTTGCATTGCCGGGTAAAAGCGACACATACCCCTTGATATACTTCCTTACCACGAGGATATCAAATACCACCCTTTAAGGAACCTGGCTAAACCTGGGAGAAACATGGTAAGCCTATTCATTTGGAGTTTCACTAAATCAATCACACAATCAAAACATTAAAATGATATACGAGCAGATATTCAAACCAAATATCAAGACTCATCAAGATATATCAAAACATATCAAGACATATCAAGACTTATCAAAACTTATCAAGATATATCACTATATATCAAGACATATCAGGACATATCAAGACACAACAGGACATATCAAGACTTATCAAAATATATCAAGATATATCAAGACTTATGAATACTTATCAATACTTATCCAGACTTATCAAGAAAGATCAAAATATATCAAGACATATCAAGACTTATCAAGACTTATCAAGACATATCAAGACTTATCAAGACTTATCAAGACTTATCAAGACTTATCAAGACATATCAAGACTTATCAATACTTATCAAGACTTATCAAGACTTATCAAGACATATCAAGACTTATCAAGATATATCAAGATATATCAGCATATATCAAGACATATCAATACTTATCATGTCTTATCTAGAATTATCAAAACTTATCAATATATATCAAAACATATCAACATATATCAACATATATCAAGCCATATAAAGACTTATCAATATATATATATATATATATATCAACATATATCACCATATATCAACATATATCAACATATATCAGCCATATCAAGACTTATCAAGACTTATCAAGACTTATCAAAACTTATCAAGATAGATCAACATATATCAAGATATCTTATCATATCAAATTGTTGCCGAGTTAAGCCCATCTTCCAGCCCATCCCCTGGAACCATGTCCCGCAGAATCTGTAACCGTCCACAATGGTCATCCAAGGCTTCTCGACGGCCATGAGCCTCCTCTGCTTCCAGCGCCTGAGGAACCGGGACCTGGACCTGGGACCTGGGGCCTGGTGGTTTCCTGGATTCATAGTGGCTCAGAGTGAATGGGAAATCAGGCTGGGATCAGGAAAACTCACTCACCAAGTACATAATGGAGATGAATGGACATGATCATTTTGTATAGAATAGTGTTATAGTTATATATATATATATAATACTGGGTTTAATGATGTTGCCGTGGTTTACCCGGGGAATCCTAAGGGGGTTGCAACCTCAGTTGTAAGTAGGGTAAAGTAAGGTTAATCACAAAAACACAACCTTATTGGTAGATGGAGTAAAATGGAGCACTTTTTCTATGAACATCTTAGCCACCCTGATATTCATGAACACATTCTTCAATATATATATATATCAAAATATATATATATATATATATATATGTATAAAGGAAACAAATGGGTTTATATTCCACTCATGATGGGCAAATACGATATCATATATTATATTGTATAATGTATCCGTATATATATATATTATCATTATCCATTACAATCCATTCAGTTATCTATAATTCATAAAATCTCCAATTCGGAAATTTTGAGCTCAAGCCCATCTTTTTTTGCCTGTCAGGTCACCGCCAGCAGGTAGGATCACAAGAGGTTACCCAGGTGATCCAACCGTGGTTTCATGAAGTTTCATGGTACTCTCTCTTCAACCCAACTGCATTTTTCTATGAACACTGTTTTATAGATGAGTTCTTTTAAATGCAACTTTCCATCACACCGGAAAACATGTGTGCCTTTGGGGGGGAAGTAGAACTTATGAATAAGGCATAGTTGGATATAGTCAGAAGCCCGGATATGGATGATCTAAAGTACCATCCACATGTATGATGCCCTAGCCCAGCCAGTCACAATCCTACCGTAAAGGCCGCCCCAAAGCGCCTTGGCTGTCTTTGGTCTACCCTTCCGCTCCACGACTTCCCTGAGCTCTGCAATGTGTGCATCGCTGTCCTGCTGTTCCTTCCTTGGCGCCAGGCCCAACTTTGCAGGTGATCACTGGAATTCCTATGGATACGGTCCAGGGCCAGGCTTTTGTTCATCAACACAATGAACACATCCCCGTTAGTCACAACGAGTGCGAAGCCAAGAATCTCAATGCCTTCCTGCAAATCTTTGACTTGTTGCACCTAATCAAATGCCCAGCCAATGCACAAGCTCAACACCTTTCCGCATGTGTCATGTCTCAAAAAATGTAGGCGGTCCCACAGCCAAGGGTTTCATAGTGTTTTATTGCAATCGGAATCCAAATTGCACCAGGAATTGATAGGCATTGCTGCTTCTTTTGTTGAAGGTCATCCTTTTTGTCATGTTTTTTCATTTTTTTTCCTGTTTGCATAGCACCTGCTGTTTGGCCTTCTGTCGCCATTGCTGGAGTTCCATAAACTCCTGCTGCCGGCTGTGATTCTTTGAGCCGGTGTTCTTAATCTCCAAGCCTGCCTTCATCAACAAAACCCAACATATCTGGATGATGGATCTGTAGTCTGGGGCGCATAATTGGGAGCTCATATACCATATCAATCCATATCATTATCCAATATTGTTGTGGGATTGATTGATTTTGACAGTTATGGATTGTTATGGGACATGAGATGATTATTATCATCCATGTTCTTGACTGTTCTTCCATACATAACATACAATGGCATTTGTTGCCGCAACATCAGTTTTTCGACGGGCGTCCAGCCACAGAAATGGCATCGCGGCAGTCCTTCTCTGCACTCCCAAGCTTCTCTGAAATCTGATTGTTCTCAGCTTCTCCTTGGGTGTGTCGAGGGGATCTGTTGCATCAACTGGACGTCGCAAGATGTGTGGCCTTTGTGGGAACAAACAATGTAGCCCGGTTATCAAACCTGGTTTGCTCCAAAAGTGTCTTTAGGTTTATGAAAACACATCAAAACATATCTTCAAATGTGGAATTTCTATTGCCAAATGGAATTCCTCGAGGGTACCGCCTCGTTCTTATCGTCTATAGACAAGGCTCGGAGTTGAACCTTCTTCTTCAACTCTCCATGTCGAACCTTTGCAGAATTCAGACTTCGTTTGCTGCTCCTGTGCTGTCGGCCGAGAACCTATATTCAAGCACCTCAACATCTCCCCAAGCATCCACTGGTCAAGTTTCCGAGTAGCAATAGTAGCAATCGGAACTTCAGATTCAACTTTTTGTTCATGTCATTTCCACCACGAAAAATGGAGCCCCTGTTGTATGATTCCAATAGTTGATCTATGTTGATCCTCAGTCAGTCCTCAGCTCTGCGTCCAACTGACCGCAGTCCTGGCAGATAGCCAAACAGTACCAGAAATGGGTTGTTTTCTAACCATCCCCCGTTCTGCGAGGTTTATCATTGGGGTTACCATGGGTTACATATCCCCTTCAAATGGCCAAGAATTAGGGCCACCGACAGGATCACAAGAGTACGCGAGGTGACCGTACCTTTTTTTCCATAATTGCTGGCCCCCCAAGAACTGGGAAAAGAGTTCAAATGAGTTTTCATCCTCTTACTGGAGTTGCTCCATACCTCTTGTGGAGGCCCCTGTCTGTTCCACAATAAATTGTGTGTTCCCCCCATAGTTCTCATATGTTTTTGCACCCTATTCTAGATTTTTGCGTTCTATGATGTTCTATGTTTATTTTCCATGGTCACTGCAAGAAATCCTACATGTAATGAACTTATGTATGTATGTATGTATGTATGTATGTATGTATGTATGTATGTTATGTATGTATGTATGTATGTATGTATGTATGTATGTATGTATGTATGTATGTATGTATTAATGTAATGTAATGTAATGTAATGTAATGTAATGTATGTATGTATGTATGTATGTATGTAATGTATGTATGTATGTATGTATGTATGTATGTATGTATGTATGTATGTATGTATGTATTAATGTAATGTAATGTAATGTAATGTAATGTAATGTATGTATGTATGTATGTAGTAATGTATGTATTAATGTATGTATGTATGTATCTATCTATCTATCTATCTACCATTATCTACCATTATCTACCATTATCTACCATTATCTACCATTATCTACCTATCTATCTATCTATCTATCTATGTATCTATGTATGCATGTATGCATGCATGTATGATCATGTATGCATGTATGTTTGTATGTGTGTATATGTGTATGTTTGTATGTTTGTATGTTTGTATGTTTGTATGTGTGTACACCAAACCTCCCACAATGATAAACAAAACACAACAACCCAGCCCCAAAGCTGTTAACAGAAGATATTGTGAAATATGTAAGCATGCATGTACAAGTACACACAATTTAATTGTAATTCAAAATCCTTCCAAAGTTTCGAAGACAAACTGCAAAATGAGGATGACAAAAGTATATAATTAGATAATCTATCCTGCTTCTGTCACTGTCATCCTCTTTTAGTTCTATAAATTTCTATATTTTTTACGGGGCTTTTTCAGCCCTTCACCAAGGTCTACCATATCGACCACCAGGGATCGGATCATCCCAAAAACACCAGGACCTCATCGGCGTTATCAAAATTTTCATAGAACATCATAGAACCATCGAAACCGCACAGATAATGCGGTAGCAAAATGTAGCAAATAATTGTGAGAATTCAATACAATTCAGCTTTCGAAACCTCTCTGCTCTGGATCCCTCTGGATTCCTCTCCTTTCGAAGCTCCTGCAATTCAGCTTTCAAGACATGGATCTCCTCAAGCTCAATGGGCCTGCCACGGCGCGCATGGAGGTAGTTTGGCACTGGTGGGAGCCCGTACTGAGATCGGCCTACTGATCTGGTCATCATTTATGGCTATTCTGCTTTTATCTTGGCCATCTATTTATTGTCAATTTCGAGCTGATCTGACCTACTCTCACTTAATATACATTTATATACTGCATTCTTTTTGTTATATAAAAGTCTACGCACAAGAACTGCCAACTGGGAAAGGATCAGCCGATGACCCAGCAGCCGTCAGCCTCTCCATCAATTGACCATCAGCCATTATGAAGCTTGTGCAGCAAAACTGGGAATCATATCAGAGGTAACGAAATGATGGATGCAGTTGTGGTGTTTGTATGTGTGCGTCTTATGACCTATGATTTTGCGATCAAAAGAATGAAAAACCAGCATAAAACAACGATGAATTTTGTGCCGAAAATGGGCACAAGCAGGTGATTTTTGTTTCCGAGAGCCTTCCTCAATGCTTTTGAACGAGGAACACAATCGAACACGTGTTCGTGGGGTGGTTTTCGATTCTAGCAGCTTGACCCTGTTTCGGAGCCTGTGCCGTCAGCAAATATCTAAACTCTAAACCAAAATGGCCACGACATCAAAGAAAAGACATCAGCGGCAAACGCTGAACCATAGAATTGGCCAAAATTCAAGAAATCCGAAAATTCTTACAAGGAATGCAGTGTTTTGATACGTGCAAAATCACCAAGAAATGACAGAACAATTGAAACCCATGTCAAGCTACAGAAAACGACAAAAAATATATGCGTGTGTATATATATATATATGATATTATATAATGTGGTCATTATATTTTATGCATCTGTTTTTGGCAGAATTCATGAAGAGTCACTCTTTTCCAAGCACTTTAACTCATCAAAATACCGCTGAGCAAAGACACGTGGTACTGGCCGGGGCCGAGTGCGATCCTGTCGCTGGGTGCGGTCCTGGACAGATCCAGCGTCGCGTGACCGGGGGATGACCGGGGGATGGTGTGGCCTAAGCGCCAAGGTATAGCAACTCCTCTCCCCCATAAAAAAGGAACATCCTACCACAATAAATGGTAAATAAATGGCTTTTTGGGACTTAATCTGTGCCAAGGTCTTGAGATGTCTTGAGTCTTGAAATGCTTTTGAATCTGTTGAATCTGTTTTATCTGATGTTATTCAATTCTTTAGGTACTTTTCATTCCATTCTGGCCCCAAGAAGTCCCATGAACATCATGAAGGTCTTCAATGCAGGCTGACAGTCCCCGTCCCCACAAGGTGGGGGACCTGCAGGCCCCCAAGATAGCTTGACAGGACCAACTGGCTTTGGTTTACGGATGTTTACGGTAGATATAACTGAAAATATGATATAACATGATATAACTATAGTTCATGAATGTTATAAACCAACTTATCATTGGGGTCCACCTTGGACTCCATATATTTTCATGGCAGGTCACTGCTTCAGGTGCAGAGGTGGGAAGTCCGACCTCCTCACCTTGATGCAGCTGGGACTGAGTTTTTACAAATTGATTCTTCAATGTAGCACCAACCTCTCCAAGCTCAACTGCAAAACAAGGTGGGCTGTCAACATCAGCTGCTGAGGGCGGTGCTTAGGGGCTGCGCAACATCTGAATTCCATTCCTCAGCTCTTTCTGACTGACAGCAGGTTCGCGAAAAAAATGGTCGCCATCATGCTAATTGGTCGTGAGGGCTCAAGTTGTCCATTGCAAGCAATGCACATCTGTGTGGTTAGAGTTGCCAAACACTCCATGAATTACAGTATATGCGCCGTTATATCATCAATATATTAAGGGATATATGTGCTTGGTTAAATCCGACTATTCAAATACTATTCATATGATTCAGCCAGCCTCCCTCAAGGTGACCTCCAACAATGAGGGCCTTTGACAATTGACCATTGGGGTGGTCACATTTAGAGGTGGCTGGTTAAATCCACATGATGCACCCTCCTGAAGTTTAACACATGTTTTTGAAGTTTCCATTTTTAATATGTAAATCACTGTGAATCAGATTTTTATGGACCATCCATCTATATCAGAGCTATGTCAAATTACCTGAGAGTAATTGGTGAAGCGCTTCCGACCTGACTCCGTCCGTCGCCCAGTCTCCGCCCTGGGTGCCACGGGTGCCGGCCGCCGTGGCTTCGGCGCAGGCGGTGCTGCATCGCGGTCCGCGCGTGGCTCCGTGGGAACGGAGGGGCGAGGTGGACGGCGGCGGCTTGGCTCCTGGACGCCAGACGTTCAGCCAGTTACCAGCCATTTATATCATATATATCCATTTATAACTTGATATAACTTGCACTTCCTGGATCTTCCTGGGCATTGGAATGGATTGGAAAATGATTGGAATGTATTGGCACAATGCAAAACCTGAAATTACTATCTAACTGGGATGTAACATTGGGAACGTTGAATGTTGGAATTCTCGGGGGTTGGAAGACCTGAAGATCTGTGCTACCCGGGAAAGCACAGACATGTCTCAGCATCAGAAGATCCAGTGCCAGGAACCCTCCTGGTGACTTGACATAGCTATGGAAAATGACCCTTTTAGTTCGATGTAAAAATGATGATTTTCTATAGCTATGTTACCCTCGCAAACTAACATCGATGTGGAAAACCCACCATTTGTAGATATGTTTTGTAGGGAAACCATGGGTTTTCCACATCTGTATTGGTTTCCATGGGGTAAATGAATGGTCAATTACAAAAGCTGATCCTGGCACTCCTCGACCTCACCCTTCCACTTCATCAGGCCTCGAAATCGGTGATGCAATGGATTGATGTGAGGGAAAATCATTGAAAATCAACAGGAAACCATGGTTTTTGCCATCAAATATCTCGAGGTTTCCTAAAATCGGGCTACCCCCAAATCATCAAATCATCCAAGTCATGGATATGGATGACCATTTTAGAATTGAAACGCATGGTGACTTGTGGATCCCCATTTTAAGAACCCCCCATGTTGGGTTCGTGTAGATTTCCGCTTCAACCAATTCTGGGAGTGATGGTAGGCGTTTGGCCAGAAAATACTGTGGTTATCCTAAGCGCACTTGCGGCACTTGCAGGTGCTGACACATGAACGATACAAAGTCAATGTGAAGTGTCCACACAGTTTACCATATGGTGTCAATTTTAATAAATATCACACAATATCACGGCATTGTCTCGAAAGAGGTGAGGATGGAAAAAAAATGCTGTGGGGACAGTTGCGGCAACAGTGTGGCTGTAGTTGCTGTTGCGGCTAAGGGCAAACACATCGACATGATTTATATAGTTGGTCACACGTCATGAAGTTGTTCCCCCGTGCTGACCACAAACATGTTATGCACCAGATTCTTTTTTTTTTGGGGTGTGTATATGTCCCTGTGGGTTATAGTGATATTGTGTGAATATATTGTCGTGTTGGATGTTGAATTTTCTGGTACATATATAATTGCACGTGCAAGAATATATTCATGCATACGGAACATTGATAGATACGATGCATGTTTGTGACCCATCTACCTGCATATAATTATATATATATGTATGTTTATATGAGCAAGTTGTATACATATAATATTTAATAATATGAAGGTGCAGGTGTATATGTAATATATAATCGCATACATGCGCACATAGATTTTAAAAAATCAAACGCACATGAATGTCAATCACACTCAGATCAAATAAGATGTATACACAACGCAGCCGTGTGATGACAGCCGTGGGGCGCAAGGGCGGCGGCGCATCTTCGCTCAAAGAGGCACCCTCGCTGGCGTCCCAAGAACCTTGATGACGCCTCAGCCGGTGCGGCCAAAGGAAGCCCCAGCTTTGAAAAATGGGATTCAAACCATCAAACACGTGGATATTTGGGGTTTAACATGGTTTAATTAATTATGAACAACATCTGCATATTTAGCGGTTTACTTATTGAAACTTACTGATATTTTGGGTTCAGGTTCACCATCAAACATCTTGATGTTATATCAATGGGTTGATTTGAGGGAAACCATGGTGTTTAGCCTGGATCCTGCGAATTCCAACTTGTTCTGACTCACGAACCTGCTGAAGGATCCCACCAATCTTAACAAGTTCATCTATGCTGATGTTGTCCGTTTTGGTCATTGACATATGCCGCCAACAACGACGACGGCGAGGATGAGAACAAGAACGAGAACGACAACAACAACAACAACAACGACGGCGGCGGCGGCGGCGACGACGACGACGACGTCGACCAAGACAAAGACACAGACAAAGTCAAAGTCAAAAACAAAGGGATATTGTATGGATATGATAAGGAAACCAAAATATATGATCTGCTTGGTGGTTGAGCCAAGTAAGAACCAAGAGCTTGCAGCTTGCCGAGTTTATCCTATCTGCTTCATACAGAATCTACGCGAATCGAGAATGTATCGTTCCATTCCGTTCTGTGCCCAGAATTCACAAATCTGAGGGCCCTAAAGAAGGACTCTAAATGAATCTAAATCATATAAGGCCTTCAAAAATCTTCAATATCATTTGCCTTTCACAATCAAACAAATGGACGTTTCCTAAAATGCGGGTAATTACCCTCATATCATTCAAAATCAATCATCTTAATATTAAAACCTATGTGCTTTAAACAAAAACTATTTTAAGAAACCCCCATATATACAGAAGGTGGAAAAACAAACATGTTGAGTTAAGTTCATATTAATAAGCAGCCCGAATTAATCAACACCCACACTCCTAAGAATGTTGTTTGGCAATACAACTTTGGGTTGGTCCCTCCCTATTAATAATCATGTGCGACCTCCCTGTTAAGCAACACCTTGCTCAGGAATCCTAATTCTGTGGTAGTCAGAAAATATGTGTTTTTTATTTTTTAATTGATTTAATTGCTTTTTACTTGTTGAACAATTTTGTCTTGAAGAGATGTCACATGCCCAATCTCACCATCTCTTCCAATTGGGAGTAGGGTTGCCAATCTCGACCCATTGGCAGGCAAGTAAGCCCTAGTTTTTTGAATTGGGGGGGCTCTTACCTTCTAGCAGGGTTACTAATACGAACTTGGCGTATCTCCAGCCCCCGCAGCCCAGGCCCCGGGTCCCAAACGGCGGCCGGCCCAGCTTGGAGCGAGGCTTCGGTCGGCTCACTGGCTCCGACCTGCACGGGCGGCCATCCCAAGCTCCGAACTTGGTGGGCTATACACACGAAACGTCTGCATCCCATAAAAAAATGTATTGTCACCATAAGAATGCTGCTTCTGTTTTACCCCATGAGTTCAATACTTTTCCATTTTGGGGGTGGTATTCAGAGGGTCTAGGTACTGATAATTATGAGGTACCCACAGGTGTTGGTAAATGTCCTGGTTTTTCACATCACCCAAGTACTGGGGGATATAATCTCCAACAATACTTGAAAGTGATGTTTACCAAGCCGTGAATCATGGGATAAAGATAATCACTGGATAAATATAAATAAATTACCATCATTCACTAAACTAATATTTCAGACTTTCACCTTGACAGATGGCAAAGTTGACTCTATAAGCATTACTGTGGAAGGCGGTTAGGATCCTTGTGACTTTCATGAATGGCATAAGCCATCAAAATATTGGATGGTTTATTGTTACTGTATTCAATGTTTTTGCCACCCAAAAAAACACAAAAACAGAGTATATACCCCAATAATAAACAATCAACAACCCCCGCTTATATCCCAAGACATGGGCGTATGTCATGCATACCCCAATATTACCCAAAAGCTCTTCAGGCCACAGGGCAGCAGTGCTTTTGGGCTCACCCTCGCAACAAAGAGTGAAAGGTCCGGTGCGTCTCGCAAGCGGCGCAGGGGCAATCCTCGCAGCTGTCGCCCTGATTTTTTTGGCCGCTATGTTTTACGTCAACTAAAGCAATGTGTATATGTATATATCCTACATATATTACATATATGCACATATATATATATATATATACGTATATATATAATTATATATATATGTACATATGTATATAGAATATACCATATATGCAGATGGATATACATAAACTGGCAGGTCTTCCCATCATAACCATGAACATGAAGCATACTATATATAATTACAAGATATGAACTTTTGCATGTACATACAATGATGCAGTCACAGATAAATCTATATCTATACATTTGTTGGTCAACATGCAAGAATCACATCACATAGATACACATTGAATGTACATATGCATCGTGTGCAAACTCCTTGCGGAAGAATGTCTGTTTCTAAGATATCCCTGGTCCTCGTCGTGGGCACCACTTGGCTGCGCACCAGGTAGCAAGGTGCGTTCTCCATAGCCGTCAGGCCTGGAGAACATGGTGCCATGGGGATTTGGTGATCAGCGGCCCTCAACGGTTGGTGATAAGCAGAAGCCATTATTAGATTGGTTGAATCCTCAAAGTTCGGAAGCATGTTCAAAACAACTTGATTGGTGATTCCGAACCAAAGCGGGCGATGTTTGGAATGAGTCGTGTCACTAGTAACGTGATAAGGATATTGATGTGTACATGGTTATGGATCAATACCTATTAATACCATTTTTAGGGTGATGAACATCCATTTACCAGCTATTTTGATGTGAACTACAGGGGTACAAGGTTTTGACCCATCCCCACATAGATTAATGGCTTCCATCAATTAAAACACATTGGAAGCCCTCACCAATCAGGTGACCGTTCCACCACGCCAAAAATGCGGCCCCGATCACCTGAATTCCTGAATTGACGAATTGACACACATAGGGATGGAACACATATAGAGGGATATATATATATATATTATAAATACACACACACATATATATATAAATGATATATATGATGTATATATATACATATACACAGTATATTCCAAAATCCGGGAGCCATGAGCCAGTCTCCCTGTCTGGCATTTTATCGTGTCTGAGACCTGATTTCGTCGCAGCTTAAGGGCCACTGGGATGATCCCTACGTTCGGGTGCTCGTTAGTTTACCTATCCTACAACCATATATAAAACGATATTACTATAGTTGTATCCATATCATAGTGATATAATGATGTATATTATGTATATATATATAATTATATATATAATGGAATTTGGTGCTATAGTATGATATGGTCATTTGATGTCATTTGGGTGTGGGGATGGGGAATACCCGACCTCCCATACGCCTCATCATTGCAGGCATCGGGGTCCCATGGTTTCCATGGTTTCCATGGGCCTGTAGATGCTGGGAGGATGGCTAGGCTGACCTAGAAATTGTCATGATCAAATGAAATCAAATTAACATTAAACATCTATAGTATTTATAGAATATAATTCAAGAAAATCATTACCTAAGACTAAGTATAATTGTGTCCAAGCTTCCCTAGCAAAGTAGGCTTGAATGTATACTGTACATCTGTACATAGTGTAGAAAGCGATCATATGCTATGATCCTGGGGTTCATCAACCCTTCAGACATTACAGATCTTGGATTTGAGGCGCGTCAAAAACATGCCCTATAATTACTGTATATAGATCTGGATTCCCCAAATGGTAGATTCCCATTGGTAAAATAAACATTTAACAAACCCACATCTCATTATACTGGTTGGTTGATAGGTTTCTCTACCAGGGATTATCATCATCCTGGAATCCCCAAAGAAATAAGGTAGTCTAACTGCCTGTATCAACTAATCAACCAGGCTAATGTTAAGCAACAAAAAAACCACCAGTATTTTGATGGTTTCAATCCCACCCAAAAAAAATGTAAATTTAGGGATGCTGGTCCTATTTTTGTACTAACATTAGTTGATTTACCTATGAACATATCCAGATATGTTTGGTGGTTGCAACCCCTATAGATGATGGCCAAATTGAATCATGTTAAATCCCCATTAAATCACCAATCAACCAGGTTTAATGTCAACCCCGGATTGATAAACCATGGTTTATTAATTGGGGGGGTACTCCTCCGATAGTCATTATCTGATACTTAAATGGTACCCTCCCAATTAAACAGCCTAGGGGTTTATTAATCCAGGGTTGACATTATCCCTATGATACCGGTCTGCAGAAATCATCTAGGTCTCCAGCTTCCACTGATCGAGCTACTCTGGACATCGCTCTGCCGGCGCCAACGCAACCCGCAGGGCAGAAAAATAAGGAAACTCAAATGCCGAGAGACACGGCTTTTGGTGCGTAGCTAGACGCAGCAGCATGTATTTGCATAGGTATGTATATATATATACATAGTAGATAGACAAATATTATATGATATTTTACTATATATATATACTGTACATATAATGTCATGATGCCATGATGTATAATCTTTGCATCTAGTTTTGTTTTTACCCTTCGAATGATTCACCATCTTCATTGCCAGCTGGTCAGGCGTTCTTGTGGTATGAGGCTTGTTTGATCTTGTTTGTATAAGGTTGGCCCCCAAAATTTGTAGGTGTTATACACCCCATCAACTAGACATATCTGCCATAAACCAGATTTATAAGCCATATAAGTCTAACTGACTTATCCGCAAGTGTGCGTCGTTTCACGCTTCGGTGTGGGGCCCCTGGAGAAGGTTATCATCTTCAAGTTCTGCGAGATGGCTCTGGTGCTATCCGTGCTAAGCTTTGCAAATGCTTGGGCCACGCATGATATTGCAAGCGGCCAGCTAGTTCCAAAATGCTGCAAAGGAAGTCGGGGTTTGTACAGTACTGGGGCCTCCAACCTTGATGGGCAGTGGCTTGCACAATGAGGCAGGAACTTGGAAATCACTTGAAAGAGTCGATTGCTCACAGTCCATACGTCTAGCCTCTTCCACCTCGCAGGAACCACCCCCCATTTCCGATGCTACGACCATGTTTCTCTCTCCATCGCTACGACCATGTATGACCCTGTATTTGTAGGTGATAGACCTATTTTCCCTTGCAACCCCTCAAAACATCCTACAAAAAATTGGTATTGAACATAAATATCCTTCAAATTATGTGGTGATAAAAAAAAATGATTTCGGATTGGGAATTGAAACTAATCCTATCCCCACACTTTCGGCCCACAGCATGGAAGCCTCAGCCCCGCATTTCAGCTGAGGTGGAAGAGATTGTCCGCATTCTATGTACTGTGCATATATATATATATACACTACTCCAACTTATATATACATATAATAATAATAATATATATATATATATTGATGGTTAGAGTAGATCCTGGTTGGCATCCTATGGTTGATTGCTGAATCAACGACCCAATCGATTACCCAATGTCCCAATATGTCCCAATGTATTCACCGATATTTCATGGTTGAAACACCTGTTTGATGGTTTGATCCAATATGTATTCCCCTATGTATGTATTCAAAATACTGTAGACCAACTTCTAAAATCCCATTTGTGATCCCAATTCATTGATAGTTAGTACCCCATTGTATACAAATATCATCAAATATCAAACATTTTCATGCACGGCGAAACTCCAAGGACCCCAACATTTTTAACACGAGGCGAGTGCTGACTGCGACATTGGCAGCCAGCATCATTCCCGTCCGTGTGGTTTGTGCGTGCCGGCAGACACAGTTCGGCATTGTTAGTCGTGAATTGCTAAAGAGTTCGGCGCCCCTCAGATGCATGGGATCCTTGGAATTCCTCAAATGGTCCTATGGATGGATGATTCATAATGGACAATCCGTTGGATACCCACCATTTTGGGAAACCTCCAAATAACATGATATGAGATCATCCTGAAAAGTTACCGGTCTTTCCTCTTTTGACATCACTTCTTTGGCTCCTTACACCTCTTCAAGAGGTCATTCGATGTAATTGTTACTACTCAAATGTTTAAGAGCATACGCCAAAAATACCTGCGCTGCCAGTATTCAATTCATTGCTGTAGCGACAAAGAATTTCGCACTTGAAGAATTCATCCGAGGGCTACAACGGCTACAGAGCGATTTCATCAAGACACTCTCAACTTTCATCGTAACGATCAGTGAGAGTTCTTGCCTCAGGAAGATGACATACTCAATTGGTGGAAGTCATCACAGAAAGGGACAGGACGGGAAAGGAATAAAACGCTGATCTCAATCTTTAAGAACAGCCACTAGGTTATGTACAATTCATTGTATACTACTATATAATCATCATTAATCATGTGGATGGAACTAGCCCGGAACACAGGGCAACAATGTGGAGGGACAAGTACGGTGATCTTGCTGGCATACAACTCATCCTCGCTTTGTCAGAAGGGCATCCCATTGCTGGAACATTGAGCCGATTCTCGAAGAACCCAGCTGCCAACCAATAAATGTTCAGTTGCTTCTTATCTCCATTTTCCACACAACAAGATCTAATTGAATTGGGGATCCATCAGCCACCATAAACTATCCCCGATTTGTAGCTTTGTATTAGCCATAGCCCTACAGTTATGGCCATAAATGGGTTTATCATAATATTATATATATATATATCATATATCCCAGTTATAGGAGTTATTTCCATCTATGACTGCTAAGGGCCATAGCCCTACTTGGTCCTCACCCCAGGCCTAGCTGAATGGCCTTCGCGGAGATTCCATTCACCTCCACATCCTGCCAGGCTCCCGGCGGGGAAGTCATGGTTCAATGGTGCTAGCGCTATGAATAAATGGTTTATGGTGGAAAATCATGGAAAATCAATGGAAAATCCATCTATCAATGGATGTTTGGAGAATTCTAAAAATGGGGCTACCCCCATAAATAGGAAACCCCTCCATAAATTGTTTGTTTAGGCCAGTTAGATTCATGAGACCCCACTTGATCAGGGGACTTGCGATCACCAGGGTCATTTACTATACTTACTAAGTGTGATCTTCCAACTAAGTGGCTGGCAAAGGATGGCAAGTTTTGCCTTTGGACTTGGGGCTACGCAAGGAGTTTTGGGGATTTTGCTTTTCGAATGACAAGCCCGGATTTGATTTCCTCCTGGGCTGTTGATCATCGCGGGCTACCATTTTAGTACGCGCTGTTTACGTGATGGACCGTGTTTTTTTTGTTTTTTTCTAACATGCTGTTTCATTAAATCAATACAGTCAGTACATGTATGTAACATGTTCCAATGTGTGGTGACCACTAATTTATTTGATTTGTTGACGCGGGATAGAACATATTGGAAGAAAATGGAAGAAGTAGAGAGAAAGAATGAGAAAGAAATGAATTTGTGTCCTTGACGATTTATTCTTCCCAGATCAAGGCCGAGGAACATGATGAATTGGAGCCCCTCACCCCACTCCCCATGTGTCTTGGAAAGCCAGGGAGAAGACGCTGCGTACATTTTGATACACGTTCCGTGAGGTACACGGTACCTTTTAGTAGCAACTGAAATGACAAAAAAAACGGGGGAGGGTACGGTACCCTCTAGTAATTTCACATAGCTATGGAAAATCGTCCATAGATGATTTGCCCATCAAGAATGGTGTTTACCACCTGTAGCCATGTTCAATTACCAGAGGATAATTTAATATACTAATAAATAAAATTGAATATTACCCATTTATTCCATTTATGTAATAGCCTATATTAAATGTGAATATTATCCATATTATCCATGGTAATATCATCCATTTTTATAATATATGAAGGTGTTTTCCCGAATGTTTCTGGCTTTCTCCAGGTGTTTTTTCCAGCCTTGGTGCGAACCTCCAGGTAGCCCTGTGGGGCTGGTGGACTCAAAGTGTATAAGTACCTGGCTTGGCGACACATGGCGGAAATCATCCCATCCGGAAACATGAAAACATATATACAAGAAATATCAAGTAACATGATGTAATATGTAAACCATCTCTTGTGATTATACCGGAACTATGAATAATATTATATTGTATGTGTATATATATATATATCTCTCTCTCTCTCTCTCTTCATCATATTTCAGATTTGTCGTCTATATGCATCTATCGCATTTATCATACATGGAAAACAGGTCAAAATTTAATTAGTCCTATCTCCACGATGGTGCTGTGGTGAAGTTGCTGTGTAAATCCCTGCCAAGAAACAATGACATGAGGACCAAACTCGTGCCCAGCAAGAAAACCATGGAAGGCTGCCTCAAAAAAAAACGCTCGCGGCTTGGAGATGTCGTGATGTCAGGCACTGTCCGAGTTGAAGCATGAGAAAACGATCAACACTTCAGCAAAAAGAAATGGCTCAAAACATTCAAAACATCTCAAAACCATAAACATCCATGAATCTGGGCAAAGTTATAAGAATTCACTAAGCTGAAATAAGGCCATTTTGGGATGATTCCTCCTATTAACTATGATTCCAGTGAGGGAGAACAGTGAGGTCGTTATAATTTTGCCCACATGAATTCGGAAATCACCTTGGACAAATGGATGCAGGACCCAGGAACATGTTGAAGACGAACACCGATGCGAAGCAGGTCAGGATGATGGAAACAGCCTGGGATGTTTTTGATCAAACGATTCATTCCAACTGGGCAGTGGGAAATATCTAACTTCTACATATTTTTATCTTTTTACCATATAAATACCTTCTCTCTCTATATATATATACTATGTTCATCTATTGTTGATATTGTTTGAATAACATGGTATGTGCCATGCATTTGCCTTTCACATCTTTGATCATCTTTGATCTTTATTGACCTTTGATATCACGTGCCCCACCTTGCAACTCAGCAACTATCAGCTGAGTTTTACTCTCCAAGTTATTTGATAGCTAAGTATGTTACTGGTTGGTGGTAAGACAACCCCTCTGAAAAATATGAGTTCGTCAGTTGGGATGATGACATTCCCAATATATGGGAAAAAATGTTCCAAACCACCAACCAGGTTAAATAAAATGGCAATCACATGGATTAATGCCAAGTACATATTAATAACCACCCCCCATTTGTAATTAATTCATGAAGCAAAGCAGAAAGGATCAGCACTATGAGGCCAGGTGGGCTGAGGGTGTTGATTAATTGGGGCAGTATATGCACATTATTTTGGGGGGGACAAGCCACCTAAAGGGGTACCTTTGTGACCTTCTCAATGCTTTTGTTTGAAAAGAACGTAATAAGGAACATGCATTTTCAAACCTTCATTTTTTTGTTTTTTTTTTCTGGATTTGGGGGATTCAGTGAAATGATTGTGCTGAAAAAGTGTGTATATATATATATATATGTCCGTAAATAGATGTAAGTTTCACGCTTACATATATATATATATATAATATGTATACATATAATTATAGATTAGACAGTGTATTCGTCAGCTAGCATCAGAAATCATCACATCAGAAACATCAGAGCCAATTCCATTCTCAAGCATCAGAAGCATCAAAAAAAATCAGAATTGTGAGCAGGGTGTTGATTAATTGGGGGGAGACACTTGTGCTTATTAATAGGAGGGGTCCAACCCATTTTCAAATTGCCGGAACTTTCTGGCTCTGTGGGTGTTGATTAATAGGGGGTTGCTTATTAATACTAACTTGACATTACTCTGCATCCGCCCTATGCTCAATTCTCACTCCAAGTTTCTGTGGCAAAACCTTTCCTTGGCACAGCAGGTTGTCAAAATGGTGCGCTCAAAAACACCACTGAAAGCCAAATGTGGGTTCTTGAAATGGAGGATCCTTTTCATAATATGCTTTGTTCATCTTCAAAAGGGAACCCAATGATTTTGGGGTACTCCATATGTGCCTGGGCTGAAACATGCCATGTGCGCCATGGTCAAGACATGGTGTATATCATATTATATGCATATGGATTAATCATCATGGTTATCCTACCACTATCAGGAACTCAAAAAACAACGGGTATATTATGGTATATTAAGCCCCATTATTGGATTGATGACCATCCTTTAAGTATGGGATTTATTATCCAACTGTTGACCATGGTACTTAAATCACTGTAGACTCTGCCATAAGGCACCAAGATTCGAGATGTTGTCGGCATATTTCGCCACAACCTGAGCTCTGAAAAAAGGGGCGTACTGGGTCATGGCTTGAGCTTTGAAAGTACCATCTGGTTATTTAACATAGCCATGGAAAATCACCATTTTTAATAGGTAAACCATCTATAAATGGGCCATTTTCCATGGCTATGTTAAATAACCAGAGGGTAATTACTATAGACTATAATTACACCTTTAAATACTGAAATGTGATGAACTGTTCGAATATTACATTGGCTTTCCAAGCTTTACTGGGCAAGGTCAAAGGACGTCTTCCGAAAGCAGCTGGTTTTAAAGCCCAGTTTGATGCCGCTGTTTGGTGCGGCCCAGTTCCAAGTTGGAAAATATGAAAGGCAATTCATCTATGAATAGATAGTTCTATAGCAACCTCCCCAAATAACATAGGAAAAACATCAAAAAAAAGAAATCACTCTGAACATCTCTGAACTAGTTCTAACTTCAAAGTATGCATCTCTCTCTCTCTCTCTCACTCTCTCTCTCTCTCTCATTCTCTACACACAAATATGTATATATATATGTATAGTAACATATATATATATATATCAACCTCATCAAATTAAGCCAGTTCCTATCTCTTTGGGGAGCTATGACTGTCCAGGTACAGTAACCAAGGAGCTGCCACCGCCATACCTCCCAGAGCCTGCAGGGCCACTACGGTGCCTGGCGCCATTTTTTTTCAGAAATTCCCAGGGTTTTTTTTGTGCCTGGAACATGACCATAAACCAACATAAACCAACATAAACCAACATAAAACCCTGGCATATGCTAGGAATATGAGCAAAATTTTACATAAAATCCTGGAACTGTGCTAGGAATATGCTAGGAAAATTGGGGCTGAACATATTGACATATTTTTTGTTTCAAGTCAGATCCAAGTTGAATGGATGGGATTCAAAAGAGAAAAACAAGCTACTCTCGCAAGCATATATCTGTCATTCCATTTCCATCTAATTTGCAGTAGGTTTCAGGCATCTGATCATCCGGGTTTCCCACCAAACAAACACCAAGGGGTCCTTTGAAAGCAAGTCTGGGAAGGCCAGGTCACCACCAGTGGTGGCTATCATAGACCCATCAAAATGGGGTTGGACAGCTATACATTTTCTCCTTTACACATCTGCCACTTTCAGGGTCTATGTTACCAAGGAGATGGTAGATTCTGATCCATGAACCTTGGCTTTTGATTGGACACCTGTAGTATATTGGAATCTGCTGCCGATGCAACTGCCCATTTCCCCAGAACCTTTTGAAGCTGCCAAGGTGCAAACCATTCCGTCCCATCGGAAGAAGAAACCTTTTTGACCTCAAGCGATTGCAGCCACGAGCACCGCTTTGTGCATGGAACAAAAACGCTGAAAATTGCGAAACAACGCCTGGAGCTAGACTTGAAAGTCACTTGAGACTGCCAGGTCGTTGGGGCAATCATTACAATTTGGACCCATGCAGGCCAACATAATATAGCAGTATAACTATAACTATAAGTTTGTAGATCGGGAATGTTTGGGTTTGTGTGTAATTTAGGGCATATATATATTATGTATGTATGTATGTATGTATGTATGTATGTATGTATGTATGTATGTGTGTATGTGTGTATGTGTGTATGTCTGTATGTATGTATGTATGTATATATATGTATATATATGTATATATATGTATATATATGTATGTATATGTATGTATATGTATGTATATGTATGTATATGTATGTATATGTATGTATATGTATGTATATGTATGTATATGTATGTATAT
>Ga0126342_10001106_pt1 | contig 35851 bp, 36 predicted proteins | sample Cyp1metagenome_FD_92528 | JGI IMG/M metagenome (GOLD analysis project Ga0126342, IMG submission 92528) | Coral microbial communities from Lord Howe Island, Old Settlement Bay, Australia - Cyphastrea 1 metagenome | ecosystem: Host-associated > Invertebrates > Cnidaria > Coral ... | reverse complement strand
CTCCAACCACCTTTCGGTCAATCAGTGGATTCGCTCTGCCATCCGTGATTCACAACAACCAACGTCTCCTATAGGTTTCCTATTCTGAAACTTCCGCCGCCGCCTTGTGCGGTACTACTGGTAACAATAATTTTGATGATAAAATGTGTGTGTGCATGTTAATATGCACGCTAACCTGCAACATATATCCATTACTTTTCTTCCAATGCAAACAAATAGATAAAAATAAGTAAATAAATAAAGCAATAAAAAAATGAACACATGAACAGATGGAGAGAGAGAGAGAGAGAGATTTATATAATTATATAATTATATACATCGAGACATAAGATTCATACATGTCACAATTATATGCACATGTCACGGTTTTAGCTGGCTTATAGTCAGCCGCTCAGAAAATTTCAGAACTGTCTCTGCTCAAACCGTTGTGTGATTGCCAACAGGCCTAGTTCTGGTTTTGTCGGCCATCCAAGGTCAGGCGGTGAAGAATGTGGTCAGCGGTAAGGTCTTCGATGAATAGTTTGAGAGTTGGGACACGTTGTCCACACTGAGCCCAAGAAAGAACGTTCCCGCACCTCCGTGCTAGTTGTTGGGAATGAAGTTGAATCTGGAGAAGGGCAGCTCCCGCTGGTGTCCATGAATGTATCTTCATGATGAATCTTCATGAGCATTTCGGTATGTATGGAGGCTTGTGAAGAGTTGCTTTGTTGAGTTTGGTGGTTGTGATTTTGAACATTTTTGGACAATGGAGGCCAGGCACGGCCACCGGGACCGGCAGGAAAACTATTCTTGGCTCAGAGGGCTGAGCCTAAACAATGGCAACCCAGGTGGTCACCTGCAAGTGTGGCGCATCTTCTCGGAAGATGCAGTCAAGAACAATCACCAGTCCCATGAATCAGAACAAGCTGAGCAGCACTCGATTGCCCGCCAATGACTTGACTCGTATGACTCCCTATGACCCTGTGCGTTGGAATTCCTTGTGCCACCACACTGCTTTGCACATTCCCTCACGAAAGGGGAGCTTCGGAAGTAAGTACCCAGCAATGTTGCCTCAATATTAGCAACATACTATTTCTGCCTAGTGCTCAGGGGCCAGCGATCCCTTCCCCATGTTCCATCCGTTTCCTAGGTGCAAAACCACTATCAGTGGCGGATTTCCTCAGTTTCCAGCTTTAGTTGCAGATTGGATAAGCAGTTTATAGGTTTGTATAACTGGATGACGGCCAGCGCCAATGCAATCGCTGCTGCGGCGGTCGCAAACATCCGAGCCTGAGCCTCGTGATGTTGGGCGATGTTGAGGGGATGGTATCTCTACAGTGGGAATTTCCATCCCCATATCCGGCTGAATCAACATTCCCAGGTCCCATTCCCTTTTTCCTTGACAAGGGCACCTATTCTCTTGTCCAGTTGCCTTTAAGGCAACCGCTGCGCAAGCTTTAGCCCAAGAGCGGCAGAACAGCGTCATATCCTGAGATTGCTGGAGAATTCTGGGGATCCCCATGTTACATGTTGGTGACGATTTCATAGTACAACCAGTTGTGACTGAAAAGATCAAACACAATTTGTTTATCAGTCCTGACATGCGTAGCGCTTGGAAATGGTAGGATGGACTTGGCAATTGAGAGAATGCCACTACCTTCCAAGTGTTACCACAGGCTTTCATGGCAAGAGAGCTGCATTTAATTAGTCCCTTATGCCACCAGTCATTGCTGGAATGTCACCTTAGCATACCTTAGCCACGTTTGCTGAAGGGCAGAGTCGGTACCTTTGGCATCGCGCAATGAAGTTCACGGAGCTGCTGGTTTCGAGCCTGCTGGTGGCGACTTGTGCCATCAGCCAGGTGCGAAAGGAGGCGCCACCAAATCCCGAAGAAGTGGCCTTGCCTGCTGTACCAAATGTGGTGGCGGCCGGGAAGAGCGGCTTCCCAGAGTTGCCCACAGTGTCAGCCATGTTGGATCAGTCCACCAAGACACTCAGTGGCATCAGCAGCCGGGCACAGAAGCTGCAACAACAGATGCTGGAGGTTCAACAAGAAAATGCTGCGCGGATGCAGAAGCAGAAGGCCGTGTTCGACAGGAAGCTGAAGGAACAAGAGCAGAAGAATATGGAACAGGTCAAAGAAAATGCAATCATTGCTAAGAACATCATGAAGACGAAGCAGGAGAACGAGGAGCTGCTGAAGCATGCGCAAAATTTGGAGAAGGGCAACTCACTCCGTCATGGAGAGCTTAGGATGCTGCAGGATCAGCTGGTAGCTGCCCAGACTTTCTTGAAAGAGACACTCTCCCAGACTGATGACAGCAAGGCTACAGACTTGGAGGTCATGAAAGATCAGTCCAAATCTTCCAAGGCCCTGTCTTTCTTGGCCATCTCCGAGCTGCATGAGACGGTCAACGAAGTCAAGGAAACCTCAGAGCCAGAGCCAGCAGAGCCAGCAGAGCCAGCAGAGCCTGCAGAGCCTGAAAACTTGCTGACGATGTTGGCCAATGAGGTGAAGATGATGAAGAAACAGGGACAGGACAGTGAGGCGAAATTGAAGAGTTTGTTCATGGAAGACTTCCAAGCTGGTGTGAAGCGGCATAATGCCCTGCTGTCACAGAACAAGGTCTTGACAGAGACTCTTGAGAAGATGCAATCCTATCATACCAGGCTGGAGACAGCTGACAAACACTTGCAGGGGACGCAGTCCACCTTGGAGACCAGGCTCCATGATGGCGGCCTCTTTATGCAGAAGCTCTCCGAGTTGACCATGGCCAAACCCGAGGCAGCTGTGAAGGCCCTCGAAACCCTGCAGAAGCAGAAGTGAAGGGCAATGAGAGGGGCGTGTAGAGACCTGTGCGGCGATGCCGGTGACCTGCTTTGCTGCCAAAAGATTGGGAACCGCAAAAGGGCATGTCGAAGCCATGGTGCACCGCTTGCTGGGTGTAGTTTGCATTGGGTGTATTATGGTGTATTTCATTCAATGTGATGGCCAGTGCATAAAGTTCAGGGATCTGCGGTTGCGCTACTGCAAGCTGGCCCTCGAGCAGAGACCAAGTCTGGCTATGAGAATCAGTCATTTCCTCAGAGTGCTAAAAGTGCAGGCAGGTGCCCCTACAGGTGTTGCATTGGTGCACAGTGTCGTAGATTGAAGGAAGAGATCCTCCTCACGGAGAGCCTTGAACTCGGCAGTGTTTCTGTTAAATTCAGGTCAATTTTGAGCGAAGCTGAGCGAGCTGTGCCCGAAGCCAAATAACCAGTCAGTATGTCCAGTCACTTTGTATGCACATGTATCCACATATATGCACATGTATGATCATGTATGCACAACTCAAGCCAAGACTCTACAATACAAGTTGAGGATCTGCGCCAGTGTTTATCTGCCAAGTTTGTGGTATTTTGTGCTACGTTGGCGATTGCCATTTTGGCTGCTAGCAAATGGTGCAGCAACTGCCCGAGAGCAGCTCAAACAAGAGCCAGCAGTGTCAAAACCATGTTACTTATGGCACAGGCCACTCTCAACCTATCTGAAACAAGTCATTGGTCACCGACCTGGTCACCCGTGGCGAAACCACAAAGAGAATTGCAAAAGAATCAAAGCAATAGTATGGCAAAGAGCCTCAAAGCTGGTTATCAAAGTGAGCTGCATTTTGAAGGATGTCTGATGGCGACTTCATTCCATCTCTGACCGATTTGCTTGGACAACTCGACGAAGAAGATTGCAAAGATGAATCAAACGAACCGAAATCGTTGCTCGCCCTTTTCTCTTCCTTCATGCCATCATGTTGCAAAACATGGTAAAGCCGCATGAACCACAATATGAAGCCACTGCACTGGTTGAAACTGAAACTGCCAAAAGTACCCAAAAGTATCTAAAAATGGTGCTGATGTACTCTTGCTTCCACACTGATCCTTGCCAGGTTGGTGGCAGATCCCCATAGTGGCAAGGTCAGTGACGGTGGACCCCTTAACACGTTGCTGTCCCAGTTGCTAGTGGCCCTACCGTGGGAGCTGGCACTGCCTGTGGGATTCTTCGGCTGGCCTCTTTTGGAGCATCTGTTCATCACAGGTTTGGAGGAAAGGGGCGAATGCGAAAAACTTGGAGAATGGCCGTTGCGGATCTCCAAAATAAATCCGAAAGACTTGGTGCAAGAGCTCAACACTTCCGAGGCTGACATTTCAGATGGAGATCGAGGAGAGATGGCCCAGCAGGTGCTGGAGTTGCAGCAGTGGCAGGGAGAAATGCAAGCTCGCTTGCGTTTCTTGGAAGAACACCTGGCTTGGAAAGTGCTTGGGATCAGCCAGACCTCCGATACCTCAGCCATTGGCAAGGCATTTAAGCGACGGGCACTGGAGTTGCACCCAGATAAGGGTGGTGATCAGCAAAAGTTCCAGCTGCTTCAAGACATGAAGGGATTGTTAATTCCTGATGGTGTTGCTTCAAAGCCTCGTACACGGCGAGAACCCAAGGCATCCGATGGTGATGACGGTGATGATACGGATGAGGAAATCGAGCAGCTGATCCGTGCAAGGCGACAGGTTGAAGATAGCGATGCAGAAATGAGAGACTCCGTTGCCCCAAAGGCCAGTTTATCAGCAACACGAGTGAAGCTGCACCAAGCAGTAGTGCTTGCCTGGGATCGATTTCAAGACCTCGGGAAGAAGCTGGCCCAGTTTAAGCCAACAGAGGATGGGCAAGAAAGTCTTGAAGTTCTTCGGAAATTTCAATTCTTTCTGACCAGCTTTGTGGCACAGCACAGCAATAAGACCAAGTTGATTGAGCAGTTTTTGATGGACGGGGCAGACATCCTTCTGGCAGCTGCGCTTCTGGATGCCGATGCTACTTCTTCCTGTATTGCCGGAGTGTTTGGCACACCCGGGTCCGATTGCCTCGGGGGCTTATGTGACACGTAGCCCGGAATTTGCAGCGGCATGTTTTTTATGTTTTTGTTGGAATGCGGAACAGATGTGGTTTTGGTATGCTTTGGTTTGTTGCTTTCAGGTGGCACTTGTCCCACAAGGGTCCATAGCTCCACAGACCGGTAAGACATTGCAGGTTTGAAGGCCTCGAGATGCTGCGACCAAGAGTTTGGGAGCTCAGCAGATGTGCATGGTGTGCCCTGGAGGGACCAACTCGCCATCATTTGCCCATACAAGATGAAATGCGGGTCAAAGTTTGACAAGATTTGGGGCACCAAACATATCGATGATGAATGTGAACAGCACGATTCAGAGCCAGTTGGAACCCTTCCTGGGTCCCCCCCATTGATCTATGAAGGAATATTGACATAATTATATTACTATATTATACTATATTGACATGTTTCCACTGCTAGAATGACAGTGCTGACATGTGCTGACCAATCACGACATGTGGGCCCTGGCAAGTCTTGAGGTCTTGACTTTTTGGACATCGATCCGACCAGACTTTGTCGCGGATGCACCTGCCGATCGAAATCAGCCGCCTATGCAGCAAGATGGAGACCCATTGGGTTTGGTGAAAGCGAACGCTGAGATAGCTATGATGCATGAGAGACATTTGATGCCTGAGATACGTGCTGAAGTCTCCAATGCAAAGACAGTAGCTTGGCAAATCCGCCTTGCAGATGTTGCAAGGCGGTCTTGAGCTCGTGAAATCAGTGCACATCAGTGCACAATTCCATTCCTGTATGTAGATTTCTTTACTGCAGGTTGACATGTGTGCGTGCGTGTTCAAATAAGTAGATTGATGATAAAATTTACAAATATTGTTTAGAATAGACACATAAAGACACATAGATATACACAATTATGCACGTATACGCTGGCACGTTTGTATGTGTATATACGCACGAACGGGGATGTGCCTTTGATTCTTTGATGCGAATAATCAGGAACATCAAGAAGTGCAAGAAGTTGGCAACAGCAGCGGCTATCACGGCGGCACAACTGGCCGTCATGGTCCCGGATGCTCGCTTGCATGTATCTCTGTCCCGGCTGGGCAGTAGCCAGGGTCGCTGAAGTCATTGCGTTTAGGCTAATGTGCACTTAGCTGGGCGTGGCAAAATTAGTTTTTCTGAGTTACCTGTCAGTGCTATCCCGTGCTGAAAACAGCTCGTGCATTCAAGGTTGCGTTTGCACCAGCTGTCTCAGACGGAGATGGGGCTTCAAAAGATGAGCCTTTACTAAACTCTTCCACTGCAGTGCGCTGGAGAAGGACTTGTCGCGCCGGCAGCATTTGTTCCAATCAGCAAGCCTGGCCTTCCAGCTATGCCATCAATTACGAAGACGCGCCTGGTGATGAGATTGGCATGCCTCCGACAAGGCAATAACGAAGTGGAAGACCTGGGGGGACGAAGCGGAGAAGAAAAATGCTGAGTTGTTTGGCCATCGGCAGCCAGTGGAGCAATCTTCAGCCACGCAAAGTAATGCTCAGTTTGGGTGGTGTCTTCCCACAGGCCCAATTTTGATACCGATATCTTCAATTATGTTGGATGATGATGGATTATCATGAACTTGATGTCCCTTGAGAACTCTTGCTATGTTAAGGTGTCCAAGGCCCCCAACATTTACCACGTTCATGAGGTTCAATTCTCCCTATGCATTCTCATACTTTGGCTGGGATCTCAATGATCGCACCACTTCTCTCAGATTGAAAGGCGAAGAGTCACATTGTGATCCTCCTGTGAGTTCTGAGGCGGAAAGTTGGATGAGCAGGAAGATGAGGCCGCAAGAAATTGGCCAGATGTTGTTTAATACCACGATCTACATCCATTCTCATCTATTCGCTCCAAGATAAATCTATCTCGATAAATCTGATAAATTGATATAAAATGCACTTCAAAGGGAGAGAGAATGGAGAGGCTACTGTGGACTCAGTTCATACATACTTGAACTACCTTGAACTTTATATATTTGGTCAAGCTCCTTGCCACTTGCTGCAGGACAATTATCTCGACTATGGCCAGTGCTTCTCGGAAGGGCTCAAACAGTTTTCGAGATCAGTTGACGTTGGCGCTAGACTCGACCATAGTTTTGATATTGATATTTAGATCCCCCCCCCAAAAAAAGTATCAAAACCAGTTGTGCAGGGACAACATCACCCTATTCGATAGCCACCCCTTTAGATGGATGTAGTGGTTGCCATCTTGATGACTCTCATATCTCCCATATTTCTGACTCCTTTGGAAGCCTCTCGGGGTGAAGCTAGGTGCTCTGCGGGCTGCATCAGTAGGTACACCCTTAGCGAGAACGAACTGGACGAAGACGAGACAATCATCAGACCTGCTCAGGCATGATGCGATGACAGTGGGAACGATTCAACGATGACCAAAATTGTAAAGTTTAGAAGGTTTTATGTCATGTGGTTTGACTGTTCCACCCAGGAAAGAATATGACCCCGGGGGTTAAAAGTCATGTCCACGCCAACCCTTGCGTTCGCTCATACAGCAGCCCCTTCAGTCCAAACAGCCAGCCCCGTATTTGCATTTGGCAGCCTTGCATCCCAGTAGGGGTCGTGTAGCCCCAAACAATCAGAATATGTTGACGTTTTTTTGTGTTTGCGAGGAACATCGAGGAACATGTTGAAACATGTTCAAACCACCAACCAGTGAACCGCACCTCCATTCGGCAAGATTGTATGCGCATGTGGGATGTATATTAAAGTCGTCTTTATACTAAATACATTCTGTGTGTGTGCGCATCATGCCTTTCTCGACATTTTAAAATATACCCACCTTCCTACCAACCAACCAACCTACCTAAAGATTTGGCATGCATGTATCATCCATCCAGACGTATATAATCGTGTATACACATATGCCATCATATGCCTAATTACATATACACGTACAGTACGTACATATTGATTATATTTCTTTGCATATTTGTAAGACATGGGTTCAATGATCAACATGATCAACCCTTGCAAAAACTGATGCAAGCCCGGAAGCTGGAAATCGCTTTTGAAGGTGTCACATTGGATTTTGAGGGTGCAGAACGGCAAGCAAAGTGCAGCTCAAACTGGGAGTGGGGGCTATTCCTTGCAAACGCAGGCCAGCAAAGCTAAATGTGATGAGTATATCGAACCCTTCTCAGAGTGCAGCGGATGCACGTTGGTAAAGCATGGTAAAGTTCGATTGCCATGATCAAAAGTTGGTAAAGTGCTTTGATGTGCTTTGTAACGGTGTTATTCACTGAGGTTGACAACACAGAGCTTCAAGCTGACGCTCCCGGTCAGGATGCTTAAGAACGTACAGGGATGCATGAAATCATATTAATCCACTTGCCATTTGAAACCACATGAGGCCACCTGCCAGATGACCGTGTTTGAATTGAAACTACCTCACAGCCCCTTACCTGTGCTGCCAATCCACGTCAATTGATTTTTTCATGTTTTTTCAAGTCTCATACCTGCCAACTGGTCAGGATTTTCTAATCCACACTTCTATCGAGGTGTTGCGTACCGTTTCAGCCGCCGACTCGACGACAGACTGTTGCTCAGTCCCTGTATTGGTAATGGATTGGTCCAAGATCAGGGAAACATTTTTGGTGAGGTCGCTGGTATGTTATGTTTTGTCATGTTATGTTATGTAAGGTAATGTAAGTATGTATGTTGGTTTTTGATGGTTTTGATGGTTCATTTCCCATCCCAAGCCATCAGAGCCTGACTGAGGGGATGAAAAACGCCCCGTTGCAGCCTGGGGCGCCATTGTCGGTGGAGAGGCATCCAACGGCTGGGTCAAGGTGAAGCCCTGAGATCTCGGCCGGCGAGAGCACTGGGATAGCATGGGATGGGCGTTTAGCAAAAAAAATAGAAACCAATAGAAACCATTATAATCCATTATATAATATATATCTAGATTTATTTAATAGTTCAGGGGGATAGGATAGTATCTGACATGGATAAGAATGATAAGAACAGTGACAAACAATGAAATGTGGTGTTGCTATATGACTATATGATTATCCTTACTATTGTTGTGTCTATAGGCTTGTGGTTGTGATGATCTGTATAAGGTTGGAGATCGCTTTCTCCCCTTGGAGGTGAATGGGTGCAAGGCAGGGGACGCAAGAGTTTGAATGCAAAGCTCCGCAAATAAATCGGATGCGATCCAAAAATGTGACCTGTGGTATCCTGTGGTTACCTTTAGAATACCTTTGAGGTGTTGCTGTACCGGGGGCCATCCAAGTTCCGAGCAGAAAAGCGTGAGGTCCTCAGCACTTGAGAAAACAACTGGGTAATATGAATCACTTTCAACATGTTCAGATTCCATCCGATGTTAACCAGAGACTCGCACTAGGTTTGGAAGACTTGAATGACTCAGAGGACCGTCTCAAACCCCTCACTAGAAGTGACTAGAAGTCACTAGAATATGAAAAAGATCTGGACCCCCTCGTCCCTCAAAAGCGGTTTGCTTTGGAGCAGGAATCCGATTTGTCGAACGCATCCACATGATGACACCAGAAATGCTCACTTGCTGTTAGGATGATGCAGAGGAGGTGGCATCGCCATGGAAGGATCAGAAGACCACAGGCCGGTCTGTCCGTTTCTGTATTTACTTTGATTCCCTTGATCCCTTGATTTCCTGCGCTGTCCAGGCCTATCCCGACACAAGGAGACGTCTGGAGAGCGCAGGAAACGACTCCTCTTGGAGGAGCAGCTGAGGGCCACGGACAAGGCTGGCATGCGGCATCCGCGCCATCCCTGGTGGCCATCCCTGGCTCATCATGGCTCCAGGAACACGAAGAACATGAGCGACGCAGCAGAGCATTGCTGCGAAAGCATCAGCAATTGCTGCAAGAGCAGCTGCCCGAGTTTTTTCCAAAAGGGTTTATCATGGTTTATCAAAGTGCTGAGATTCTTTGGAAATAGACTGAGACTGCTGGTGAAACATGAGAAAGTCAGCATGTTTAAAGATGTTACAGCTTCCAAGGCCCACAGCAACACATTATTCAGCCCAGTTCTCAGTGCTTGTGAGGCATTTTCTGTTTCAGTTGGAGCTGCGATATAACCACCAAGGTCCTGGGACTTCGACGAACGGCAAAGCCTGAGGAAATTGGTCAGGCCTTTAAGGTCCAGCGCGGGGGAGGGTCTCAACGGGTGGTGATAAAGTACCCGTACATACTGTCCAGACTGCATATGGCATGTGATATAGCCTATAGCTATAATATAACTACAGAATGATGCAACGGAACAGAAGCAAGGACAGTTTGTATATAGCTCAAACACGGGAAGGTATTGTAGTGGAGCAGATCAGCACAAATCAACAAAGCATCTCGTTTTTGCAAGCACCTCAATGCAATGAGACAGGGGCTGTCAGATGGCAGAGCACCTTATTGCATTTTTTTGTTTTTGGGTGATTTTAGATGCCTTTAGCTTTGAACATTGGGAAAATCTCTGCAAGTTCAACGGCAATGTTCGCAAGCAATGGAAGGATATCCAAGTGTGGACATCAAGTGGCTTTGTCACAAGATGTCACAAGCGCTCGCAGGTTTTGTGCAAGCTGTACCACCCGGACAAGGCCCTGGGCTGCCCCTGTTGCACCTCCAGATGCTGGCAATAGTGACTTCCCAGGCAGCTTCTGACCGTGCCACACGTGCAGCTAGAGAGCGGGTTATGGCCAGGATCTTTCAGCTTTCGGTTTCAGAGGATGTGTATTGGTTTGTTTGTTGCTGGGGGCTCTGTTGCAAAACCATGCAATACCATGCAATATCAATATACAGGCATGGGCCAATGCAAGTGTCCTCAGGGTGGCAACAGATTATTGATGGACAAGAAAAGACTGAGACATCGAAAGAGAGAGAGAGAGAGTGATGCCTTTGCAATTCTACAGTTGCTTTCGTATCACGTTTCTTTGTGTTTGTTCTGCAGTGTCAAGGCCCAGCTCAACGAGGCTCACGCAGTGCTCTCATGCCCGACCCAACGTTTGGGGCCCCAAGTTGTCCACAGCTATTACCAATTGAAACCGGCTTACTGGGTAATTCGGAGCCTAAAATACACTGCAAACTGCAAACCCTACTTAGAATCGTTGAAAGGTGAGAGGCGTCACAGGGAGTAATTGCTGGGACATGGGGCTGTGTCAGATCACGTGCGTGCGCATTTTTGCCCGTTGTACTTCCCTGACTTCACAGGCTGGGCTTACGACAGAACCCTGGCGCCGGCAGAAGACAAGGCCCTTTGGGCCGAAATCACAGCATGAGAAGCAGCAGGATCAGGATCATAAGATGAATTCAGGACAAACGCAAAGAAGCAGCAAATAATGAGGGAGCCAACACCAAGCGAAAAGTGAAAAGGTTGGATATGGTTTGATTACTGCAGCGAATCCTGTTGGACTAAACCCTGGAGATCATCAATGTGGCAGATTTTGCTCCATACCTGCAGTTGGGCTCTTTCACAGGACGCAGAGCTCGACCTAACACGGGCTGTGCCAAACTCAGCTTAGGGATCTGAAAAACACAGCACAGAGAACAGAAGTCACCCACACCATGCTGTTTTTAACATCAATGGCCATTTCAGGATCCTAGATTGGAGGTACCTACCATATATAAGGCCTATGGCCTATGTAAGGGAATATCCCCACAAAATATGGCCTTATATGGTACAGTACCTCCATTTTAGGATCCTGGAATTCCCAATTGACAACACCTCTGAATGTCCCGGCGCAAACGAAAAAGAGCATAAGAATGCATATGTGCAAGGCTGCTCCGCGTCCATGTCAGGAGCAGGTTGTAAGCTCAGAACTTGACGCAGTGACGTTCTTGTGACCTGCTGCATCCTGCCTTTTCAGCTCAGCTCAGACGGCTGAACAGTTTTGAGCCGACAAGAACTGGGGGACTGACTTGCTGCTCACAACCTACAGCATGGCCGAGATTGGCCGAGGATTCTGCAGAAGATGCCGATTTTGATTTCACAGGAGATGGCAGGCTGCAAAAAGCGTCCAGTTGCGCAAATGGCAAGATGAGTGAACTTGGATGATTTCCCGCTTGCCTTGCATCCCAGTATGTAGCATTAATTATGTGCCACCACTTGGACCACTCCCACTCAAGGATCTCAAGGATACCAAACTCCACGTCATGTCAGGCCATTTCGGTACTGCAGAGGGAAGGCAGCTCGTGTGGCAAAGTCTTGCGGCAGCCGCGACAAGGTGGGAATCAGTTGGAACCAGCAACAGTTTCGTTCTTTGGGATCTTTGGGCAACTCGGGCTTCCAACTCCACATGTCAAGCTTGGTCCCTTCATGAAGCTCTGGGGATAAAGCTTTAGGTGAGGATTGTGATGCATCAGCTCGCCGAGATCTCGATCCGTTTTTCCATGTTTTTCCCACCTGTAATGAAATAAAATCAATTTGTGAACCCATAAATAACGAACTGACAAGATGGAAAAGCAGCATGCACTGCAAGCTGGCAAAGTCTTCCAGTGAGGTTGGCAGATGTCCGATGGAGCTGGCGGACTGCCAAGGAGCACTTGTCCCAGTGAAGCCTGATGAAGCCTTATGATGAAACCCCTGGCGGGTTGCTGAGGTGATTCGCCATGTGGGTCCAATGACGCCGCTGGGCGGCTTGGGTGAGTCCCTCTCTCAGAGGCTGCATAGGGATGCGGGTTTGAATTCATAGCTGCTGGTGGTTGAGACGAGTCCAATGTGCTTCCTGATTTGGCTCCAAGGTGCGGGCATCCGAGCTGCTCCGCTCATCGTTTGAAACATCCAGAGGCCAAACATGGCCAAACTCTTCAACTGTATTGAACATATATATATATACATATGAAAATATGAGAGCCCTTGCAAGCCTTGGCAGCAACGGCCTTGGCAGGTTCGCGCAGGCTTTCGGGATTTCATCGTCGGGCCCTCACTTGCACTTGTACTGTTTGCTTCAGAGGTGGGAGCGGCCAGCGGCCAAGGTGTCGAAAGTACGAGATGCGGCCATGGGCTGGGTGAAACTCAAACCCGCTTACACTTCCTGACCTCTTCTGACAACAAGAGACTATGGGCTCTACAAAAGATGGATTGAAATATCAGGTCCGCGCTAGAACATGCTGGTGGGGTCCAGAAGGCCACTTTCGTATTGCACCTTGCTCAATATTTGCCGGATTTGACACAGATGCAAGTGTTCTACTTCGATACCAGGCTTGCGATACGCTTCCTTGGGCAGTGGCGAACTGCTCTTTGATTTGGACTGCTGAGGGGTGCTCACAGGGTTGTTGCCAACATGTGCCAGTGAGTGCTGCCAGTGGGACTGCAGCCAACTGAAGGAACTGCTGGAGAGGCTGAGGGAAGAGGCGCCACTCTCCTGGCGCATGCTAAAATAGAAGAGTACGGGTCGGATCGGCAATGGAATATAAATTCATAGCCTCATAGCTGCAGGCGGATGTTCGCATAGCACAAATTTGCTTGATTGCCGGGGTCACAGATTTGCATGACCCGCCACGGGCCAGCTTGCTGTCAAAGCTGGGCTTTCTTTTGCGGACACTGTTGGTATCCATGGGCCATGAAGCAGCCAAGGACAGGGAGTATGAAACTCCAAGCCCTGCACCAAGATACAGATATGTGTTTTTACCACTGGTGGATTTTTGTTTGCCCACACATTACATGGCCACCCATGAGATCCATGACTAGGTGCTGGTACGCGCCGAGCCCTTCGCGAATTTGCGGACTGGCAGCGTGCCAGCGCTCAACTGCGGCGCCATGAGCCTGCCGAGATCTTGGCCTTCGGGCGATTGGCTGACTTCTTTCAGGCTGGGCTCGAGATGGTGCGAGTTGCTGACATATGTGGCGTACATTACATAGGACCTTAGGTTAGGATGTGTATTTTTTCAGTACCGGATGCAAGGAGATGTGCTAGGACTGCTAGGGTGTCAAAAGAGTACGTGGCCCACAATTAATAAGTTCCTCACTTCAAGAGGAAGAAGTGGGGGCCTGAAACTATTGGGTTAGACTTATAGTAAGACTTATGTACCATTATATATCCATACATTCAATTACATTCATACTGTACTATATATATATATATACATCTATATGCTATATACCCTGTGTGTGTGATTGTGTGTGTGTACCCTGACATCAGAGTCAGACCGCAGTGCATTCCGCAGGCTTCAGCTGAAGGAGGTCGTGGTCGTCTCAGCTTGTTCTCCTTTGGGCAATGAATCGGATGCAGCGCTGGGCCGCCACCCAGGTGCAGCAGGATGCCATGTGTTTGTCCAATGCGACACACATTGGAATGGCTGCGCGGGTGATTGCAACAGACTGGCCAGCTACAGACTCAGGGTGAAAATGCAGGGTGAGTAGAAAGTTGGGAGCTGTTTGGGGTCCCAGAATTCAGATATGCCCACATGGGAGGGAAACATGTAGAAACCAAGATCACGACCAGCCGATGATGAGCCACAGGTCGTGCATTGTGCAAAGACGGCTTGCTGGCCCGGCTGGCAGAGAGCACAGGCAGGGGTGGGAGCTTTTGAGGATATTTGAGGAGCAAATTTAACGTCGACTGAGTGGTTGGAAGACGGTGGAATCCAAGGGAGTTATCAGTATGACTCAGTATGAGTTGTTAGATGTTGTTAGCTTTTTTCTACCAGCATCCACGGGAGCGCCGTGCAGATACTCTGGATGCAGATCTGCCCAAGGGCGCATTGGTGTCGGGAGCTCAGACATTGAAATTCCATGCGTTGATCCATTGCACACAGTGACTGATGCCTGCAGGGCTCCATTTCAAGGAGACCTGGCTCCTAGACAGGAGCTCTGGATAGATGTGGAACGATGTTGCAGCTGCGGGTCTGATGTGGAATCCTCCGCAGTGGCTATGCCATGCGGGCTGTGGCTGTGAGGAGGCGCCTGGCATGAAGCTGAATGCAAGCGATGGAAGTGCGCTCCCAAGATCTCCCAAGAGTCATCAGCCGTCATCATCGTCATCGTTGCAGAGTGGCCATATTGTGGCCATGGATTCTGACAAAGCTGGCCATATATGGCCATTGGCCATAACAAGCTGGGGAGGTGAGTTGCTCTCCACTTTGAGCATCAGTCACCTGGGTGGCCTTCATGTGGGTGAGCCTTTCTTTTCCGCTGTCGGGGGGCTCGTTCACTGTGGTGGTTTCGAAGCAAAAAAGTCGAATGATGCTGAATGGGCCTAAGGATGTTTAAGGGGGAACCCAACCGCATTTGGAGAATCAAAACAAATGTTAACATCGTTGGCTTGCAAGTTCTCCGAGACTAAACCAATCGTCTTTAAAACCGTTAAACTGAAGCAACATCGTCTAGAACCAAAAACCCGGTATAGTTGATGTGGATGTGCAGCGGAATGATGCCAGAAATTGGTGGTGAGGCTTGGACCTTGGCAACTTGGCCGGCTGAGTGCTTCAAACCACCGTCACTGCAGCCCGTGGATCATCCACTGCTGGCGCCCCAGGGATGGGTGTCAAATATCTTACATTGCATTCATATCATAATAATCAATAATAATCATATGTATCTTTGGATGGTACCTATACATAATCATACTTAATCTGTTTGACATCCCACTTAGGATTATCAAGCCCCCTAGCCAGCTTTCCTGATATTGAAAGTTTTTCAGTCATTGTCACCCAGGCTGAGTCGCAGAGAGGATGCATCAAGAATACGAATCGTGGGGAAGGACGGATGTTTTGCCATTCGAAATGACCGTGGTATGTTGAAGTGACCAAACGCAAATATATATATATATATATACACATGCAAAATGGAGAGGACATGTTTTGGACGTGTCATTGCACATTTAAATCGAGAAGAACGTAATATAAGGTAGCTGCGCCACAAAGTACCATAAGGTTTGAGGACTCACACATTTTTTAGAGCCTTACAACTTACTACTGGTAGCGCTGGTACGGATGCTTGCAGGAGCGTGGTCTTGCGGTTTGGCTTGTAACCTGCGCCACGCGGATTGCAGTTCTTCGACGGCAAAAAGCAAATGTTTGACACTGTCAGACTGTCACTGAACTTGGGGCTTTAACATCCTCCCACACAATCGAAAGTGATCACAGGGTTAATATGGGTTAATCGTTGCAGAATAGTGTAAAATTATGTAAAATGATGTAAAAGGCGTGTTTGGCGGTGCAAAAATATCAAAAATTGGTTGGGATTAAGATTGAAACCGATTGGAAGGGGACGATTCACCAGTGCAGGGAAATGCAGGGAAGGCCTAACACCTGGCCAGGTGAGATCTGGGCCACATGCACAGGCCAGGAAGATCCAGGGAGCAAAATGGTTGATTACGCCACGCCTGGAAGTTGAGACCTTCTAAACTCAAGGTGTTGCTTCAGTTGCTTCATGAAGAACATATCATTATGTTGTGAAAAGAAACTGTAGCTGTTGTTGTTGGCGCTCAACGTGTAAATCTGACATCACTGACCCTGGATCAGAGCAAGTTTTCTTCAGCCTAGAAAACCATATCCAGCTTGCGGAGCGCCATCGCAGGGTGGCTCAACTCTTTGGCGTCAGGCCCAGGTGGTGGATGTGTTCTACAAAGGCGACGAAGTTCTATCGGCTGGGGCACTTGGGCGCTTGGGGTGCTTGGGGTGCTTGGTCCATATGATCCATTTGCGAAGTGCCACCAATGCCACAGTCACACCATGGCAGCTGAGGCGCCCAAGGACTTTCAGGGCCCGTGGCTTCGGATCGCAAAGGCATGGATCAGCTGACAAACGGCATCAACTGAAGCAGTGGATGCGGGTAGAAAGTTGCAGCTTTGCCGCTTCGTTCGAGGAAAGCTGGCCAAATCCAACAGATGCTCCTGAAGAGGCTGGAACATAAATTCGACTACTTGCTGGTGATTTCTATGGTGAGTGATCACTGCCAATTATCCACCAGCAATGACCCCAGCCATTAGGCCTGGGTGCTTCAAGATGGCACTGAATTTGGCCTTGGCATCCTCTTGGAGCAGGCTGCTGGTGCTTGAGCTGCTACATGCTGAACCTCACCAGCCGTTCGCCGCAGGTCAGTGGGCCAAAGTAGTGCTGTTTGAAGGTGCCACGACATGTGCCAGGGCTGCCAGCTTGTCAGCAAAAGTGCGCAAAATGAGCGAAGAATGTGGGCAAGAAGTGAAATGTTATATCTGTTATTATCTGTTATGCTTTTGGGAACTTTTTGGGAGACATGGCAGACATGGTCACATTTATATAAATGTTTGGGCCTGAGAAAGTCATGCGTACAGTCATGATAGAATCATACATCATGGTCCTAATATGTCCTATAATAAGTTCTTTCGTTTTGGCACGGACAATGCCCGAGCATCTTCCGCTGGACTGGCCCAAGCAGATCATCTGAAAACGGCAGTGGTAGCTGCAAGTCCACAAAGCTGGGCAGTGGTTTAGCGGCAGTGGAGGGGGCAGAGTGACGGCAATGGATTGTTTCCCCTTTTTGTCAACAGTCACTGCAAACTGAGGTTCCGGCCAGGGCAGCTCCAGTTTGATGCCTGAATCCTTAGATTTGGATCTGCCAGACTCACAGCTCTTAGGGTTTTTCAGTATACCTGGCTTCGCACTTGCGGTGAGGGCACATGGAGGAGGCCTTTGCCTTTGAGTTGGCTGGAAGTCTCTCACCAGATGCGACCAGATGGCATAGTTCCATAGATTTCCATAGCTGACCTGCAGGCAAACTACGATGACGATGATGATGAGGAGGGAGAGTAGCCTCCCCAGTCTTCCCTCATTAAAAAAAGCTGCTTCGTACAAGATTTACAATATGACCCCCGGATTGTTGAAGCCTGGTTGTTGATTTCTGGGGGTGCCAGGGTATCCCCAAAATTTGCGAGCTACCTGATATATATAATAATTATTATTATGTAATCATAGTATAATATAGTATAATATAAATATAGTATAATGCAATATAGCACAATACAATACAATATAATATAATATTAATGTAATATAATGTAATATAATATAATAGAATATAATATAATATATATATACATATATCATATATCATATGTGTGATAGATCAATCGATCGTCGATCGTAGATAGATTAGATTTGATTTGATTGGACTAGACTAGATTAGATTAGATAGATTAGAGTAGACTAGACTATAAAGATTAGATCACATTACATTACATTAGATAGCAGATATATTATGATATATTATCACACACACATATGTATAGAGAGAGAGAGATGCATATACTCTCCCATAAATCCCTGATGGATAAACCAGATATCAGCCATGATTCGCAAGATTCCTGACTGGCAGCTGCCGGGCCTGAGGCGCACAAAGGATACGGAAAACGAGAATGAGAATGACGGAAATGGTGAGAATGACAAGGGCGACAATGCTCCTGGTGAAAAGGCAAGTGCCTTAAGCAGAGACCCTGGATACATGTAGAATGTAGAGACTACGTTGGGTTTGTGCCAAAATAGTGCGCAGTGCGCCGTATTCCAACCCATGGTTGATCATCATTTTCCTCACTAAAATGGCCGTCAAATAAGGTATTTGCATGTATTTGTATTTGCAGTATCCCCCATTTTTGCTCGAACCCACGACCAACGACGCGTTTAGTTTTTGTTCTCACTTGCAGCTTCCTTTCGAGGCACAGCCCAAGCAGGGTGCCAAAAAGAGAAGGCGAGGAGGGAGAAATGCGAGAAGTAATAAAGCCAAGCAGAAGGAGAAGGACCCGGAGCAGGCTGGGGGACATGCAATTGGCACCGACGACCTGCCACAGCCTGCGTGGTTGTTCCATGTTGTTCCAAGATGTTGCATTGATGGATGTGCTTTCTTTATCTTTCTGTCCTAGAAGCATCGGAAGCGTTGGAGGTTCAATGTAAGATGAGGTGAGAACATCATCACATACAGAATACACAATCATGCAAGCATAGACAGCATGAAAGTGCCTCAGCTTTTAGCTGAACAAATATGCTTCAGCACCAGTGTTCGCAGGTTCAGGAGGAGAAGAAGCAGGTCGGTGACACGATTGCCAGGGGGCCAAAGGGACGGGGTGGCCACGGTGTGGTTCCCAGAAGATGTATACGCCAAATCTTGCTATGTTGGTTGAATTTGCGGATAAATGATGATAAATGTAGATAAATGTGGATAATTTGGATAATGATGATAATGTCCTGCTTTTAGGAGGATGTCAAAACTTGGCTGTTTCACTCATAACCAGCTCGTATTGTTTTTTGAGATGATCCGTCCCACGCGAATCAATATGCCAGGGTGATGTTGGCATGGGTTGAAGCAGGGCGGTTGTGGGGCATTGAATTTTTAAAGGCCTTGAAGCACTGACAAAAGGCCTCCAAGCCTGCCAACAGGGCCGCTCGATCCTTACGGCCAAAATGAAGAAGACGCGCATGTGCGACTTTCACAAGGAGGGAAGGCAGGATCAAGACACATTTTTTGGTGAGTGGCACGGCGTAAAGGGCGATGACTCGCTTGTGACTGTCGAATCCGCTCGCTTGTGACTGTCTCATCATCATCCTCATCCTCATCATCATCATCATCATCGTCATCATCATCATCATCATCATCATCATAATGTGTTCATTATCATTTTTCATTTTCATCATCGTGATTATCATTTGTTAGATCACCATGAGCCAACAGACCTTCTGGAAAGCAGAGAAGTAGAAGTGAAGAGTAGGGAAATGAAAAGAGTACAGAAGTGAAAGGAGCAGGGATTTGAAGAGAGTAGGGAAGTGAAGAAAGTAAGAAGTAAGAAGTTAAGAGAATAGAGAGGTGAAAAGAGTAGAGACGGGAAAAGAGTAGGGAAGTGAAGAGAAGTGAAGAGAATATGACGTCAGTGGCAAGTCGAATGAAGTCAGTGGAAGCTACCATCCCGTGTGAAGTCCCAGTGAACGTTATTGCGCGACCCAACCCCACCCCACCCCACTCCACAGAAATAGGACAATCACAAGTAACAGTCGCAAGTGCGTGACAGTCACAAGTGAGTGACAGTGACAGTCGCAAGTCAGTGGCCTGCCCGGCGGGAGCATGTTTTTCTCGCCACACTTCTAGCACATCTCGGCGCTTGGCAGGTGCAAGTATGGTGAAGATTGCGCCTTCGCGCACGATGAGCATCTTGGTTATTACCATGTTATTACAGACTGTGGCTATGATTGGCTGCATGGTATGTAAATATGTTAAAGAAAGATGTTAAAGTTTTGTGTAACATGTTCGCGTAAATGCTGTGCTCTCAAGGCAGGAACTTCAATCAGCACCAGACCTGAGGAAAACCCGCCTTTGCTCCAATCCCAGTGGTTTCGACGTGGCTTCCCACTGATTTGCATTGACAATGCAGAATTGACGTAGCTGTTCCAGGCCGGTCTTTCCTGGCAGGGCCAGCAACTTAAGCCCCGGCCGGGACAAGCTTTGCAGATCTGCAGTTTGGAGCAAAGTTGGTATTGTGGAGTGGTAATTTTGGAGTCGTCACTTTTAGTTGTTTCTCCCAGGATTGAAGGAAACCCATGGTAAACGACGTGTGTTCATCCTATTCTGAATTCTCAATGCACTTTTTGCTTGTGAAACACACATTGCAGCAAGGAAGTGCGACGACAGAGATTGCAAGTTTGCCCATGGCGAGGACGAGTTGAGAGCGCACGACTCGGTGCAGTGTCGTCAACTTGCCTGGCCTAAATTGATTAAAATTATTTCTTAGTCTTAAACGTCTTAAACTAACCAAACCAACCAAGGCATCAAACGGAATTGGTCGTATTAAGTTGGAATGTTGTTTGCAACCGACTCAGTCGCATCAATGGCGAGTCTTGACCCCTTCCTGCTTCAAGGCTTCGGACATTTGCTTCAAGACAGTGCTGTCCTCAGACTTTCGGGGCATTTCCCGAGTCAATCGCCGCCATTTTTTGCCAGGCCCTGTGCACCTGGTTTGAGAAGGGGACCTGCCAAAGCGGATCCCAATGTCATCGCCTAAGATTGCAATGCACTACAACCCAATACATGTTGCACCTCTTGCACCATGGGCCATGTTACAATAAACAATATCAAAATATATTACAATAATCTCATGTATAGTGTCCTCCTGGTCCTCATTGTTCCTCATTGCTGAAGTGCCTTGCTGTATGCTGTCGCTTCTCCGTGCCAGGTCGCTTCGCACACGGGGAAGACGAGCTGCGGGACGATCCCGAAGCCAAGGACGGCGGGGACCAGCCAAAGGGGTACCCCCAAAACCATAGGTTTTAATACTAAAATGGTCTAATTTTGGATGATTTGGGGTACCCCTATTTTAGGACCCAGGAACCCCCATGTATTCTTATGTGGGTATTATATGTACGTATGTTTATGTTAGTATCATACATTTGGGAGGGTTAAATGAGGTTTCAGCTCATTGTTTGAGCTTAGTTGCCTGCTGGATGGAGCTTCAATCAGCAAACATAGTCTAGGGCTTGAACATGTTTGCTGCAAACTCTATGCTGCCAGTGCTCTAATTGCAAAATATACCCATGTTATGACAATCAATCTGCATATCATTCGACCATCAATGCGAAGTTTAGAGAGGGTTGCAGATTTACCCATATTATGATGATCAATTCTCATATCACTAGACTATCAATGTGATGTTCGGAGGGGTGGTAGATTCATTGTCATGCAACATATCATGGGTCTAAAATTGGGGGGTGGGCGAACGTAGCGTTTGCCGCCAAGATGCTTGACCAAGCAAAATGGGGATGCAACCAACTGTATTGTGATGGGGTCAAAACCGATGATACTAAAGTGGGGAACATTTTTGCCCGCTATTTTGGCCGGGTTTTGAGCAGAAGCCACATGGAGCCGAGCTGGGGCCCTCCAAAACCCCCAAATGCGCTGTGTATCCTGAGTTTAGTTGAGGAAAGGATGTTTTAGGGCAGCCTTTTTTCGTGATCTATCCTTTCCAGTCAGATTCAATGTGTTGTGACATGTCCTGTGGACATGAAGTGGCCGCCATTGCAAAAGCACAAATGAGAGCCAGAAGACATTCGCAGATTCCGCAGTTTCAGGTGCGTGTCCAACATTGGCACCTGTCGGTCATAGGTTTGTTTTGATAGTATTTGGTTTGCCCCTTTCTTGCTCATTGGGGCAGGCAGCAGCGGAGCTGGATCCTTACATGGGTCTGGCTCAGACTTGGGTCCCTGCAATTTATATCAATTTGTGGGTTCTTGTGCTGTTTGGGATAGATTTGTATCAGCCATGTGAGGTCCAGGCTTGGCATCTGCCCAACTCTAAGAGCGGTCTCGCTGAGGCGAGCCAGGAAGCGAATGTCTGCCAGGGCCCTGGTGATCAACATCGATGGGTTGCACAGTGAGACTGGGACAATTCACGTTTCTTTGGATCGCAAAGGACAGGATCCCATACGTGATTTTGCGGTCCGATATAGATCGCGGATGATTGCTGTATGATGCTGTACGTATGATGGTGTCATCGTTTTCATGTCCGTCTCTCAAGATTCTTGTGTGCTCAGACGTTCTAGCTGCTGAAATTGCCGACTGTCCCCTGCTGCCATTTTGGGGCTCCAGCTTGGCAGTGGTAGTGGGTGCAAGGCGCTTGCGCGCGACCGTCCTTTGGGCCTGCGCGGGTGGAGCTTCCTGCAATTAGTTGTCGCCCTTTTTCTTGTGCAGTACTTGAATTCACTACATTTCTGGAATGTTCTGGGTAAACTCTGGTTTGATTTGCCAATGGGCTACTTCTTGGCCACAAATCCATATCATGTCCCGTGGAACCAAATTTAGGAATGGTTGCAAAGATTTCCTAAGGGTCAACAATGACTCAACGTTATCCTAGGCCAAAGATGGCCCACCCGATGCCCCTAAGCATAGGACGTTCATGATAACCCCAAAGTTGTGCTGCTGAGGCTTTAGATGCTTTAGGTCATTCCATAATATTCCATAATATTCCATAATATTCCATAATATTCCATGATATTCCATAATATTCCATAATATTCCATAATATTCCATTGGTATGCCATGGGATTCCCAACTCACGGAACAACATGGACCCATGTGATTCAATGGGATCGAAGGACTTGTTCATTAATTGGCTATTCGGTGATTCCGACTTCCCAACCGGACGCGGTTTTCCGTGGCCTTGGCCTTGTCCTCAGGGATGCCGACGGAACCCTCCAGAAAGAGGAAGGAGCCGGAGCCAGTGGAGGCACGGCGGAGCCAACAGTCTGAGTTTCATGTGTGTTCTCAGCTTGGTTCATAGCATTTATCTATATTTATGTATTGAAATGTGATGAAATGATAGCAAAGGTGGGCTGTGTTCGGTGAAGATAACCACGATTCTTGGTGGCGCACTATTTTTATTTTTTCCCCTTCCCCGAGGATTTTTGTTCCCCGATCATCCTTTCACAATGAAGCCAGCAGGCAAGCAAGCAAGCAAGCAAGCATGCAACTGAGCAACCGAGCAAGGCAGCAAGCGACCGAGCAAGCACGCAGGCAGGCAGGCCAGCCAGCCAGGCCAGCCAAGCCAGCCAAGCCAGCCAAGCCAGCCAAGCCAGCCAACCAGCAAGCAAGCAAGCCAGCCAGCAAGCAAAGGGGTAAGGGGGCAAGCAAGCAAGCCAGCCATGCACGTAAGCCAGAGCAGGAACCGCTTTGCATGCAGGCAAGCAAGCCAGCAAGGCAGCAAGCAAGCAATTGAGGAAGCAAGCAAGGAAGTAAGCCAGCCAGCCAGCCAGCCAACCAGCAAGCAAGCCAGCCACCATAAGTAAAGTTTGAGCCAATCGTAGATAAACTTTCGAGCCAACCCTTCGGAAAAAAATATAAACCAACTTTCAATAAAACAAAGCAACCCTGAACCAACCCTAAATAAAGTTCTAAACCAACTGCAACCCGAATCCAACCTTACTTATCCATACTTATCCAAACTCTAAACGAATTTTAAACTGTAAACTAATTGGCACTAACCAGTATATAAAGCTTTAAACCTATCTTTGACCAACCCTAAAGAAAATTCAAAACAAAAACGACACCAAAGTTTAGATCAACTTTAAATCAACCATACATAAATGTTGAACCAACTCTACAGAAAAAAAATCCTTGACCAACCTGAAATAGAAAGATAAACTGACCCTTAGTAAAGCACCAACTATTTTAAAATACACCCTAAAACCACCTCAAATAGACTAAGCCTTGAACCAATCCTCAATAGACCACAAATCAACCCTAAATAGATCTCCAACCAGCCCCAAACCAACTCTAAACCGAACCGTGAACCAATTTAAAATATAAAGTTCACCGGCACTACATTGACCCTAAACCAACTTGAGATAGCCATTAAGCCAACTTTAACAAAACCCTCAACAACTTCAAATAAATTTCCGAACTGCATTCAATAAAAATGTAAACCAAAATTCCATAGTCCCCAAACCAGCTCTAATCAGACCTTAAACCAACCCCAAATCAATCCTAAACCAACCTTAAACGGATTATAAAGAACCCCTCAATCCAACCCCAAATAAAACCTTAAAGCAAACTATCTATGTAGTTTTTAAAAATAAAACCCTCACGAAACGCGCACGTTAAAGTCAACCCCCAAGCCAACTTTGAATTTTCAACCAACCTCAAATAAACCTTGAAACGAATGCCGAATAAAGGGTTAACCCAACCCAAAACAAACCCAAATCCAAACCTAAAAGAAAAATGAAATTTCGACAAATTCCGAAGCAAACCCTGAAACGATTTTTGACAAAACTTTGCACCAACCTTAAGCCAAGCAGCAAAAAACCACTGACCCAACCCTGAATCAACCCTAAACCAAACCGAAAGAAAACTTAAACACATCTAAAACCAAACACTAAGCACGCCAGAAATAACACCCGAAAATGTTAAATAAGCATTGCGCCAACATCAAACAAACCCAGAAACTTTAAGCTAACACTAAGCCCGCCCAAATTAAACCCTAAATCAATCTAGAATTTCAAAGCGGCCTTGGAACACAACCCTAAACCAAATCTAAACAAAACCTTACCCCAAACCTAAACCAACCCTGAACATATCTTAAAAGATAAGAAACATTCCAAAATACCTTCACCCAAGCCGAAACAAATCCTACAGCAGCCCTAACACCATGCTCTTTGAACCAACCCTAAAACGAAGCGGACTCCTAGAGTGCAATTATTGCACCAACACTAAATTCACGCCAAACAAGCGCTACACAAACATCATTTATAAACCAACTTTATAAATCGACCTGGAATAACTAACCCAACCCACGATACACACCACAGCAGCCCCAACAACACTTCTAGCTGAACTAAACCCAAGATTGCTGCTAGCTCCAAAAATTTCCGATTCTGGCAGAAACAAGAGTTTCTAGCTCCAAAATGCTTGACTTACCGTCAGTTTCTAGCTCCAAAATGCTGCAATTACCCTAGAAGTCGTTCCAAAATGTTGCAAATATTGTCGAAATGGCAGCTTCGAGGTTTAACAGGGAATTGATGCGGCATAAAAATTCCCCGGGAAGGGCGAAAAAAATCCCTGGCACAAACTGGGCCCATTCTTGGTCGGCATGCGGAACAGATGCATGAAGACCCGAGCCTGTTCACCCGAACAGGATTTGGGTCTTGGTGGGCTGTATGACTTTCTCCCACCACCTGACCCAGAGAAAGACAAGGCTCACGGGCAAATTGTGAGGCATGTACTCTTTAGCATTAGAAAACTGATGAATCCTGATTCCGAAATGGTTCAGTTCGGTTCAATGATGTTTCTTAACAGGATCGGAATGAAATTGGAATGTGGATAAATGATCAATGTGTTTGATTTTAGCTCATGCCTGCGATTTGGTGAGCTTCCTCCCATGGCTACAGGCGACTGCCGCCAAAGCAAGGAAAGCTGAACAGGCGAATTCAAAGCCAAAGCTTCCTCCAACTGATAGGCCTGGGAGCCAAGGGGAACGGGGAACTAGGTGGCTTCAGGTCAACGCAGGGAGGTGGAAGATTTGAGCCTGCAGTGTGAGAGAGAGAGAGAGAGATATATATATATATATAATCACCACCCCTTTCATAGGTCCCCCCCCAAAATAATGTCGTATTAGCAAGCTTGCATTTTGAGCGTCCCCCCACCTTAAAAGGGTGGTGATGATATATATATATATATATTATATAATGATATATAATGTGTATATATAATTATATATAGTTATATATGTATATGCATTAAATATACACAAGCGGTCTGGTATGGAAAGTCTCTGATTTGGGAGTTTGCGTTGGGAACGGGAGGCATTGGGAGAACTGCACATCGTTCCAGGTCTCGGGTAATTTTCCTCGATGTCGACGGTGTCCTTTTGCCAGCTGGCAGCGTCGAAATGTGCGCGCCTCTACTTCAGAGTGTCAGAGTGAGGGGTGTGTTTTTTTAAACCTGAATACTGGGGACAGATGATTTGCTTGGTTCTCTCTTTTGTGCCAGGATCTACATTGACGGCGTGATGTTGCCGGTGAGAGCAGCGAAGGAGGCTGACTTTAGCAGAGTCGCCCTCCAAAATTTGCGTTCCATTGTGCAACAGTCCCATTCTCAGAGGTGAGTAGATGATGCAGTCACGATTTGTGGCGCGCAAATGATGCAAACATATGCAAATGCAGATCCCGAAAGGCTTCATTGATGGTGAGATACACCACATGTGTTTCTTTTTCCAATGTAGCATTTTAAAACGTATATACATATGTACTGGGTAATCTGTGCTTTTGACTGTTTGCGTGCAGCCTGGTATGATTTCAAAAACATGCGAGGTGAAATCGGCTGGAATGGGTTTGTTGCCATTGTACGCTTCACTTCATTCACGTTTGCTCTCTTGCAATCCCTTTTGCCACTTTTTGCTGGTCTGTTTTTGCTGGCGGTCAGTCCCAATGAATACGGCGTATCATTATATTTGATATATTATATTATCATTGGGAGATTCCGAACATCCAAGATTCAATATTCCTACAAGTCAAGTTTCGTAGGCGTGTTTGCCAAGGTGTTCCATGAAGTTCCATGTCACTGGATCTGAGTCGCTCAGGACCGGTGCTACCATTGTCGTGTCCTCCGAGTGGCGACGGAGAGAGGTGGCGCCCGTGAGCAAAGAATTCATAGGGGTAGAACAAAAATTGACCCCTCTTGTCAGGAGATGAGGGACAACATTCGGAGGACACTCATGACTCAGGCTGGGTGCTGTGCCGTGTGTCATGGGCTAGGGTTTCTACAACATGCCTTAACACTATCCAAAGCCAGACAGAAAATTAGCCAGGGATAGCCAAGGCCTTTGAGTTGTAGTGATGAGAGTCACCAGATAGTCGCACCGGATCTCGAGAATTTCACGTCCAGCGCAGAGGACATCCCTGGCTTCCAAGACTCGACGCCGATTTTCCAGCCATCTGCGGAGTTGGTCAAGCAGAGACTGGACCAGGTCCGAAGCTCCCCAATGAATCCCAATGAGATGCGGATTCGATGGTCCAGAGTCCAGAGGAGGAAAACACAAAAGAATCTAAAGGATCGAAAAGATGTCAAAAGATACAAGGAACGAGATGAGAGGGAGAAGGATTATGTCATTGCCAGTGGCCAAAAAAGAGCACAACATTGCCACTGAGGCAATCATATGGGCAGAGCGGCGGGCACGCGAGATAGGGAGCTGGCTGAAGCAGCACAAAGAAGTCAAGGCAAGACCCAACATTTCTGGATGGCTTCATACGGCTTCCCATTTAGGAACGATGAATACTTGCGAATACCCTCTGCAGCATTCCGGAGGCGTGGGTGGCCATAGATGATATTGACTTCAGCTGGGCAGACAGCGTGAAGGTTCAAGGAACACCTCTCATGAAGTCGGATGCTCGGGGGATGCTGCAGACTGCAGTCATCGAATGCCAAGAATCGCTATAGCTGCAGAGTGGGCCCCCTTTCAACATCCAAACTTTGGCTGTTGCCAAAATCCAGGCATCGGTCAGTCCTGACAAATCCCAAGCACTGCATCACTGAGAAGGCTCGCAATACGGATGATCGATGAGAGTGCCGCATACAGTATGCCCAACCAATGGTGTGACACTGAGGCAATAGGAAGATATAGGAAGATGGTGAGAATTCCTCTTTTGGGAAGGTCTAATTCGGTCAAATTGGCCAAGTTCCTCTATCATTATTACAGTAGTGGATACTTTAAAATACTTTAAAATGGATATTATAATATATTTTATAGATATTCCCCTCGGCCAACTTCCAGGGAAAAATTGTGGAATCATAGCCAGCTGTGAGCATTTGTGCCTTTCAGCTTGACAGGATGCCGACGAGGCGGTTCGTATTCTTCTCAACCCTCCTGTCATCGCGCCTGGTGAGGAGGTTGGGGCTAAAGGTTGTCACCACCGACTGTCACGGTTATCACATCAATGTCAAAGCATGTTACATACTGCGCATGCATATGTAGCCATTCCACATAATATATATATATATATATATATATGTGTGTGTGCAATAATAAAAAGAATAATAATAATAATATAATGAACAAATAATATACATTTGCATGCATATACATAAATTATTTATATATATGCAATGATATGTATGTATGTAATGTTATGTTATGTGATGTTATCTAATGTTATGTAATGTATGTAATGTATTTAATGTATTTAATGTATGTAATGCAATGTGATGCAATGTAATGTAATTTAATGCAATGCAATGCAATGTAATATAATGTAATGTATATATGTATGTATGCATGGATGTAAGGTAAGGCAAGGTACAATAAGGTTATGTTATGTTATGTTACGTTATGTTATGTATGTATGTATGTTGCATGTATGTATGTATATTATGTACTGTATGTATGATTATGTATGTATGATTATGTATGTATGATTATGTATGTATGATTGTGTATGTATGATTGTGTATGTATGATTGTGTATGTATGATTATGTATGTATGATTATGTATGTATGATTATGTATGTATGTAATGGTATGTATGTAATGATATGTATGTAATAGTATGTATGTAATGCTATGTATGTAATGCTATGTATGTAATGCTATGTATGTAATGCTTTGTATGTAATGTTATGTATGTAATGGTATGCATGTAATGGTATATATGTAATGGTATGTATATAATAGTATGTATATTTGTAATGTATGTTATGTTGTGTAATGTAATGTAAATGTAATGTATTATATTGTAATGTAATGTAATGTAATGTTATGTATGTATGTATGTATGTATGTGTGTTTGTATGTATGTGTGTGTTTGTATGTATGTATGTGTGTGTATGTAATGTAATGTAATGGAATGGAATGGAATGTAATGTAATGTATCTATGTATCTATGTATCTATGTATCTATGTATCTATGTATCTATCTATGTATCTATGTATGTATCTATGTATGTATCTATGTATGTATCTATGTATGTATGTATGTATGTAGGTATGTAGGTATGGTATGGTATGGTATGGTATGGTATGATATGGTAGTGTAGCGTATTGTATTGTATGGTATGTTATGTCATGTCATGTCATGTCATGTTATGTTATGTATCTATTAATGTAATGTAGTGTAATGTGATGTGATGTGATGTATGTAATGTATGTAATGTCATGTAATGTCATGTAATGTCATGTAATGTCATGTAATGTCATGTAATGTCATGTAATGTCATGTAATGTCATGTAATGTCATGTAATGTCATGTAATGTATGTATGGTATGTAATGTATGTAATGTATGTAATGTATGTAATGTATGTAATGTATGTATGGTATGTAATGTATGTAATGTATGTTATGTATGTTATGTATGTTATGTATGTTATGTATGTTATGTATGTAATGTATGTTATGTATGTATGGTAATGTAATGTATGTATGGTAATGTAATGTTATGTTATGTTATATTATGTTATGTAATGTATGTATGTTATGTAATGTTATGTAATGTTATGTAATGTTATGTAATGTTATGTAATGGTATGTTATGGTATGTTATGGTATGTTATGGTATGTTATGGTATGTTATGGTATGTTATGGTATGTTATGGTATGTAATGTAATGTAATGTAATGTAATGTAATGTAATGTAATGTATGTAATGTAATGTAATGTATGTAATGTATGTAATGTATGTAATGTATGTATGTATGTAATGTATGTATGTATGTATGTATGTAATGTATGTATGGTAATGTAATGTAAAGTAATGTAATGTAATGCAATGCAATGTAATGTCATGTATGTATGTATATGTGCGTGCATTTATTTATTTGTTTATTTACTGTATGTTTATATTTATTTTTTAGCTTGCCAGGCAGATGCCATTGCAGCAGCCAGATATCTGACTGAAGAAGCCTTGGCGAAATGTGCTGGTGCTCCTCTGATGTGAGAATCACCCAGAGGTGCAGCATGTCACAGCATCACTTCCCTGCCTGAAGCCTGAATTAGGCTACTAGGGGGAGAAGCTGTGGTGAGCTACCCACTGCGGCTGAAGACACTGCAGAAATTTCAGAGGCATTTGTGATTACGATCATTCTGAGCTTTCGGTGATGGTTGGTAGTATTTGGTAGTACTGAAAGCAATTGTGACGGGTAAATACATCGTGTTCAGATTATTTCAGATTCCTTTCGAATTTGGTCTGCTTTTGAGCACCGTGTGTTGCTATCCCGCCAGCTTCAGTGGGGAATTTCCACCGATGCGAATAATGCGCATCGGGGCAAAGCTGTGAAAGCTTCGCTATGAGAGGTGGCCCGGTGTTAGAAAAGGCGCCCCGTGAATGGCAACGAATCATCAGTTGCTGCAAACGCTTTGAGGCAATGAAGGTTCACCTTGTGGCACCTGCATCCAAATCTAAGATTGCCGTCGTCAAGACTAGATTGCCCTAAAACCATCCAACAATCGATGCTGTTCCATTCGCACCTTAGGATAGCGGTGGCGTGCCTTGCTCGGTATGTTTGGATGTTCTCATCCTTGTCGTAGGGATCGTAGGGTCGGTTTATGATGTTCACACGGGAATTCAGAAGAGATTACTCGTACTTAGTTTCAACATCGTTTGACCATCAAACACACAAAACTTCAAAGTTTCCCAAGATCAAAAAGGATAGATTTTGTCAAGTTGTCCTTCGATGCTGCCTTGTTCCTTCAGCCGAGGACCGGAGCGCTAAAAGGTCTCGTACCTCCTTGGCACAGCCGGAGCCGTTGTGCCACCGTCCGCTCCATGGAGATGTCAAAACATTTCAAGATTTTGGTGGATTTGGTCGAACACTTACATTTTTCACATTGTTCACCACCCGAAATAGAGGAAGTGAGGTGATGATCTCAATTTACTCACACCATCTCACACCCTTCAGGGATTGAAAACGGAAACAACAGCCGGTGACCAGTGACATGAAGAAAATGTGAAGACAATATGAAGCCACTGCAAGTTGTGCGACCGGTCCCCCTACCCAGGCTGTGGCTCAACAATTGCAACTGCTTTGGGTTGCAACCTTAGCGTCATATTGCTCACGGAGTGCCAAGGTCCCATATTCCCGTTTGTGCATGCATAATTTGACTTTATCCAAAAGCACTACTCTAGAGGGGTCTGGACTCCCCAAATTAAGATATACATATGTTATATATGTTACAGCATTTAATTTTACATATGTTTGATGCATTTTCTGACGCAAAGTTGTGGCATTGGTTTGCATTTGTTGTGGCATGTTTTGCATTTGTTGTGGCATTTGTCTGCATTTGTTGTGGCATTTGTTTAGATTTGCTCTGCATATATGTTTGCAAATGTACTGGCACAAACCGTAAATACTGGAACAAATGTAAGCATATACGTAATACATGTAAGTACATATGTAAGTAATTGTAAGTATATGTGCAAATAAATGCAATCACTAATGCATAAGATCTCATTTTGTGAAAATATTATCTTATTTTGGGTAACGACAAAATAAGATCTCTTTTCTTCGCAAAATAAGATATTATGCAATTGTTGTTGCATATGTTTGCGTTTGTTTATGCATTTGTTTGCATTTGTCGTGGCATAAGTTAAATGCATTACGACAAATTACGGTCCAATAAGAGCACATTTGTCGAGCATGTACGAGTACCATATATGTAACCACAGATGTCAAGCAAGTAGTAGTAGTAGTAGTAGTAGAAGTAGTAGTAGTAGTAGTAGTGGTAGTGGTAGTGGTAGTGCTAGTAGTAGTAGTAGTAGAAGTAGAAGTAAGGGTAAATGCAAAGACATATGATGTGACATATGTTAAGAAATGCAAGCACAAATGTCGAGAAAGGCAAACACAAATGTTTCTATATGTAAGGTAAAATGTTGAACACCTAAAAATAAATACAGAAATGTATGTTTGTTTGCGTCGGTATAAATGTAAAACAAATGCGGCAAGAAATGAGGTACATGCACGTATGTTTCCGTATGGGGTCTATAGAGAAGGCCTTCAAAGAGCTTTTAGATTAAGCTAATGCATAATATATACATGTTCATGTGGGTCTGGGTCATTGAATGGGTTAGTTGTGGATAATTACCTAGATTTACATTTTGGATCATGTTGGCATCAAATGAAATTAGACCAGGACATGCCAAGATGACTTGTTGTTCCGTTTGTTCGGGTCTTCAATCTTGACCCACGCCCACATCAAGGCTACAGAGTTTGCGCTCTGTGTCGTTGCTGAGAGGCGTTGCTGAGTGAAACATCCATGCTGGCAGAATTTGCCGATCCGACGTAGATTGGAGCTGACGCTGCAAGCATCCAATATATCCAACAGAAATTGATGCGGATGTCCAGGATGAGAGCAAAGGTGTGGTTACTGCGGGGCTTTGAATATCGATGATCAGCCTCAGCAATCCATTTGACCAATTTCAACCATCCAATCTTGGGGGCAATGAATTTGAGCCAGTCCCAGATCAACAGGTTTAGAATCTAGAAAGACATGACTCCTCAGACCAGCTCCAACCATGGCATACAATGGCTGTCACAACCTCACAGAACAGCCACCAAACAGTTGTACGGGACCCCCGCCTAAAAAGCGCCCTCGCCGGTGCGAGGGTCAATCCCAGCGGCAGACATGATTGCGACATAAGATATTGGAAATGACATGAAATGACCTGATTTATCAGATTTATCATATTTATCATGACACCAAAAGAGTTAAACACGTGCTTTAAATTGAAAGTTGTTTCCAACATGCTGCAACTAGGGACTTGGTTCTCTATGAAAGCATATGGAAGCCGTTTTGGTGGCTCAAGGCTGCACCTGTCATTCTTCGTAGATGTGACACACTGGGTTTGTGACGTTGAGGCCCGGATGATCGGCGATGATCAACGATGGCGAGTGGATCCTGCTGAGCGAAAAGTCTGGCGGCCAACATGAGCCGATGCTGACGAACAAAGATGGCACCCGAATTCTCAAGCCTGTGGACGAGGCTGACAGGCTGGCAGTGCACACAAAAGGGTTGGGATAAATTGTTTATGAGACGACCATGTGGAGCCAGTCACTGCAGAGGAAAAAGTAAGACTAAAACTAGTGATGAAAACATAGCTGAAAGTGGAGGAACAAGTCGCATCAATTTGTTGCTCTCTGTTGTCGTTTGGAGAAAAAGGACCGAAGCCAGACAGCAGATGTTGAATGTAGTGGTAAGGCATGGTAAGGCTATGATTCTGCAATTGCAAGTTTGACCAGACATGACCAGACACAAATGGCCGCCGTTTGGCCTTGCAGGACTTCCCAGCGAGAAGTGTTGGCATACAAAGCACTTGCCAAGTCTTCACTGGGACCATTTCTTTGTAAATTCCACAGGATTCGCAAGGTTGGCGATGTTCAATACATGGAACTTGATAGTGCTTATGCAGGTTTGCAAGGACCAACTGCCACTATGGACATCAAGATCGGCAAGAAGACCTGGGAAGACGACGCTTCCCCGGCAAAGGTGGCCAAGGAGTCGAAGAAGTTTGATGAAGTTTATTCAAAAAGCAGCGCAATGGATGGCTTCAGGGTAGCTGGGATGAAAGCAGGCGATCTAGTTCTGAAGTCCAGCAACCTGAAAGCTCGATTCAGCTTGAAAACTGAGGAGTTTGCTAGCTGGCTGTTGCCAGCTTTTTTTGCTTGCCCTCCAGGCTTTGGGCAGTTACCAGCAGGTGTTGGGGAAAAGCCAGACGCCCGCGGTTGCGACATTGACATGCTCACAGCTGCAGATGTTCTTGAGAAAGTCCGCGCCATCAGTGAAGCAGCTGAAATGGGCTTCGGGGGAACTCTCAGGGCTTCCAGCTTGCTTTTTACCCGAGAAATGCGTTTGGGAGGGAAATGCACTGTACATCTGATTGATTTTGCACACTTTTCTCCATCCAATGACTTGCCCATGGGCGATCGTGATGCAAACTTTTGCGATGGTCTCCAGAACCTGATTGGAGTCTGGCAAGATTGGTGTCCACGGTTGCCTGAACGAGGATGGTGTACTTGTTGTGGACGGCGCAAGTGATCGCTTTCCATACAACTGTACTTGCTGCCACTGATGTTTTTTGGATTCAATCTACGTCTTTGGTGGCATGTGTGGAATTTGTGTAATAGCGAAGTGGTGTCCTGCTAATAAACAAAAGGGATCAACCATAAAGTAGCGAATGATAAGATCCCACCTTTTGCTGCGTGCTGTTTCTTCCCGACGCGGAAGCCATATAATATAAATTCATATAAATTCTATTGCATTCTTGTTGATGAGCATGTTAAAATTGCATAAATTATATGGATAATATATGTGATTGATGAATACGATCAATTACTTAAAATTGTTTCCTGATAAATAATTATTGTTGATTGTGTATACTACATAATTGATGTCAGTGATGTCGAAATGAGTTTGTTTGTCATATGATATAATGCAGGATTATGTTTCTTATGTAAATACAGTTTGTTCTTGATGCTTATTCTTAGATCCAGATGAGTATTTTATCCATCACAAGTTGATTTATGAATATTGCTCACTAGATTCCGGGCTCCCCTTTTGATTAATACGAAACAACATGATACTAGGTTTTTTTTTGACTGGCTGCACCTGGGAGGATGGTATAGCACCAAATAATTTAAATCTTCAAAACTAAGTGTTCGGACCAATTTTAGAGGTTCAAATATCACTTCATTATATTTTAGTATATTACATTATATTTCCCCATATTATATTATAAAATATTACACTATATTACACTTTACTACACTACAACTACAACACTACAACTACAACTACACAATTACACTCCACAATACTCCACTACACTCCACTACACTAAAGAACAATACACTACATTACATTACCGTATATTCCATTATACTACATTATATTATATTACACTCCACAACACTTCAATTACAACTGCACAACTACACTCCACTACACTCCACTACACTAAATTACACTACAATATACTACATTACACTACACTACACTCTACTACACGACACTATACTACATTACACTACATTACAATACACTGAATGACACTGCACCACAAATAGACAGGTAGACAGATAGACAGACAGACAGATATATAGATAGATAAATAGACAGATAAACAGGATAGACAGGTTGACAGCTAGACAGATAGACAGATGAAAGAAAGAGAGAGAGAGATAGATAGATAGATAGACAAATAGGCAGATAGACAAACAAACAAATAGATAGATAGACAAATAGGTAATTAGATGAAAGAGAGAGAGAGAGATAGATCGATGATAGATAGATACATAGATAGATAAATAGATAGATAGATAAGTAGATACATACATAGATATATACATACATACATACATACATACATAGATACATAGATAGATAGATAGATAGACAGATAGATAGATAGATAGATAGATACATAGATAGATAGATGCATAGATACATAGATACATAGATACATAGATACATAGATAGATAGATACATAGATACATAGATACATAGAAGATAGGTAGGTAGGTAGGTAGGTAGGTAGGTAG
>Ga0126342_10001105_pt1 | contig 35858 bp, 25 predicted proteins | sample Cyp1metagenome_FD_92528 | JGI IMG/M metagenome (GOLD analysis project Ga0126342, IMG submission 92528) | Coral microbial communities from Lord Howe Island, Old Settlement Bay, Australia - Cyphastrea 1 metagenome | ecosystem: Host-associated > Invertebrates > Cnidaria > Coral ... | reverse complement strand
GTGGCTGCTGTTTTCAACTAAGGGCTTAATAAGGCATCTAATTATTTGGGGGACCTTGCATTTTCAAGGCTTTAACATGGATATGGTTTTCTAAAGTAGATGGAGCAGCTTTACCCAAAGAAAAGCGTATAATGGTGGATAAGGCTCCTCCTGAAATAATTGGATCTGAGAAGAAGGAATCTCACACTAGAGGCCCACCCCCCACAACTGGCAGGATACTGATTTATTTTGAAAACTCACAGGGTACCAGGACACTAATCGGCATACTACATTAAAAACAATGGTTTCCTGTAGGTTTTCCCTTCAACCAATCCAATGAATTTGATCAAGATCATTCCAAAATCTTTGGGTATTGAAAGCTTGGTATGAAGAACCAACTCCCCAGGTAATTTGAATCATCCACCTTTCAACTTGCTGGTCAATGGTTGATGGATTGAAAATTGAAAGCACCGCCCAGCTACATTTGACATCATCATGTTGTGGACATGTTCAGCTTCGCGGCAGTAGAGGGAAAACAACCGTTTGAAGCACTAGATGTGTAGTATCCTTTCTGATGGTGAGAGGCACTCAATCGCGAAAATCCTCCCACCAAATCGGGCACTATAAAGCTGGCTGGTGGTTCTCAATTGGGCATGTTCCATTCTATTTAGGATGATGATCCCAGTTATGAATAGCAGCCCCCCAAAAAGATACACTAACATCCTACTAAAATAGTGGTAAGTTGAAGCTTTTCCATTTTTGGGGAGTGGGGGTTACCATACATCGTCATGTTTTGGGATGACTTGACACCATCAGCATGCGCCAAGGAGTAACAGACGGGTCCTCCGCACCTACAAGTGGATCCAGTTCAAAGGACACGAGGAGGTGCAGCGCGGTAGGAGGTCTTTAGAATTGAACAACCCTTTGGTAATTGGAAAATCACCATGCCTTTAATAGGTAAATTTCATCATGTTCATCTATAAATGGATTTGGGATGATTTGGCTAATAGATGTCCATCATCTGAATGGATCTGGGTAATAGATGTCCTCCACCAATTAATTAAACATATGTTTGCTATTGAAAACGGCCGATTTAAGGTTCAATGATAAACATGATGATTCACCTACGAAGTCCTACTAAAACTGGTGATGTTCCATAGCTATGGTGAATAGCCATGAGGGTAATATCCTGTGCCATGCCGAAGAAAAGCCTTGATCATGGGTAGTTAATGGGTAATTATACTGTTGGGAACTATGTAATTTACAATGCTTATGGTTTATAAATGGTTTTGTAATGGGAACAATGGGTATATTAAATAAAACTGGTTCATAGCCCGGACAAATTACAACGACCTCACTAGCCTTGTATCACCAACGATCGGAATCATCCGAAACATTGTTTTTTTCCACCCGGTTGAAGAAATGCAACAACTTGCCCAGAGATATTGCTGTAGATACCCCTGGTATGGGACCCCAAAATGAATAGATCCAATTTCATTCCAATATTTAGCTAGGTTCTCTAGCGGGCATTCAAAAGGCTATTTCATTGCTATTTGTTAAGATAAGGGGCAGAGGATTGGAACCTATACCATCAGTGGTGGTAATTCGTTGGTGGATTGGTGTTGTTGATGACCTCAGGAACTATTCCTGCCAGACTCCTTCCCATTCCATAGGATGCGACACTGGAATGAGAGGAAATAAGTGTCCAACCCCGACGTGTTTGGGTTGTGGTTTCATGATGTTTCATATGCAGTATGCATTCCTGAGGAAAATGCCTAGATTTAGAGAAGTCTGTTTCAAACTGTAACATGTTTGATGTTCTTGGACTCGGGTGCCCAGGGCCTTTGGGTGAAGCCTTTTTCCAGGTGACCGAGTTTGATGAGCAGCACTTTGCGGCTGAGGGCATTTTTTCCCAAAACTCTTCCCAAGGTCATAAGGACTCAACTGAAAATTTCCAACCCATACAACACTCAATGCACTGTATCCAGCCTGGTAGCACCTCTGGGGGGCTCACTGTCACTCCGGGCCTAGCAATTTACACCACTTGGGTGGGTTTGAATGGTTAGAAATGACATGAAATGACTAAGCAATCAGGCTTCCTGGCAGATTCTGACAGATTCTCCCAAGAAATCTCCACCAAAACCAGGTCAGTCGATGTCGGCCCAGGAGTATCAAGACCGGCTGCGCACCATTCACCTGCGAAAGGAAGGCCTCGATAAGGCGCAAATCGCTGCAGCCTTGGGGCGATCCGAACGGTTTGTGGCCAAGTGGTGGCAGAAGGACCGATTTTTGTTGGGAAGTTTTTTGTAAAAATTGTGGGGGAGGGCTTGTTTTTCATGTGCATTCATTTGACATGTGCATGTGTAATGTTTCCTATTCATAAACAAAATGTCATATGTTCATATACATGGAGCATCATGGAGCACAAAAACACGTTGGTGTGGCTGGTGTGGAGAGCTGTGTTCTTCTGGGGTTCAAATTGCAGAAGATTGTGCTCCTTTGCCCCAAGTACCCCAAACATGGCGTGTATGGGTCCAACAAAAAAGGGCTGTAGACAGCAGGTTAATCACTTGATCCATGTGATTTTTCATTATGTTGAAATGTGCCTTTCAACCCTGAAGGAGAACAAGGAAATTCCAAGGCCGTGGGGTGTTCATGAATATTTAACCAAGGATATGGGTCGAAATTCCAATGGCGTTGGAGCCACCAATGGTGCCACAATGGTGGAAGATTCTGTACAAGATACGGCGACCTGGTGGCGAGACGTTGAGGTGAAACGAAAGTTTGCAGATGATCCCGTCATCTATGAGGAGATCTTGCAGAATACTGAGTGGAAGGCCAGCAATGCTCGAACTCGGGACTTTGCCACCGGTGCCTATCACCTGAAATATGATCAGCGTGGGAACATCAGGTGGGAAGGTCATCAGAATGGAAAGTACCAACCGGGCCTTTCCCCGGCCACGGACAAGATTTTGCAAAAGCTGTTTGCGGAATATGGCATTGCAGACCGAACCTCCGGTATCATCACCAACTGGTATCCCGATGGTCAAGGGAATCTGGGCAGTCACCGCCATGACTGTTGGACAGCGTTGTTCAGCTTTGGGCATGAGAGGATCCTGACCATCGACAACACTCCACTGCTGATGCAGGATGGCGATTTATGCATCTTTGGAACGCAGAGACATGGTGTGCCTATCATGCCAGAGATCACTGAAGGCCGCATTACGCTGGTAGTGTTTTTCTACCCCAACGATATGCAGAAGAAAGGCCAGCGGGTTGCAGACCCATTGGTTGTTAACATTTTGGCACTGAGTACAAGCATCAATTTCCTCGCTGGCTTATATATACGTACCATAACATTGTCTACTTATTATTATGTATATATATATACATATGCATACACACATATAATATAATATGTTTATATATATATATATGTAATTATATTAATTATTTATATACATATGTATTGTTGCGTTGGTTTCGTTTTCTTAGCAGAGACATCGGGACAGCGTTTCTTACGGAAATTTGAAATGATTCTTCAGTCAAACAAGTCATAACAAGACAAACAACTAGATGTCAATGCATGCCCGATATATAAAGGTAAATAATTAACTGGTTTGCAATTTCAACTGCCATTTGTTTTCCCATAACTTTCAGATTTCTCAGGGTAGTGGCCCAAGCACCGGCCAGATAACACCTCTACAGCCGAAGCTGTGACAGGCATGTGGCAGACCATCACCGATCCCGAAACCATGACAACATCCCCAGCGTTTGGTCGTATGCTGCATGACCAACATCTCAATCTTCAGAATGAGAAGGACACAGCAGATAGCTTTGGCTCTGGATGAACTGATTCATGAAAGGTATGTTGATGGCTTGATGGAAGGTTAATGATGGTTAATGGTTAATGTGTTTTGGCAAAGGGCATACCAATGGACCCATATTTCAGGATTGGACATATATCATCCATGGGTTTTGGTGATGGTCTGAAAATTGGGCACACTACAGTTCCTACAGTCCAAGGATTATCAGTGATTATCATAATGCTTTCCTCTCAAAAGGCTTTCCAAAACGGGTGTACCGAAAGTGTCTTTATCTCAAACTCAGATTTAGGACTCTCTAAGACTCTAAGAGCTTCGTATTCAAAAGATGCGCTGTTCTACTGTCTAGAATGATGACTTTCACGTTGTTCATCTTCAAGGACAGGGTGAAATCACTATTGAGGAGATGCAACCAGGGCTGAAACAATAGCGGACGCGGAGGGTCTCAACCATTTTTGTTGCAAGGCATTGGGGTTGTAGAGGTGCATGCCAACAAGCAGCACATGTTCAGGACTTGGTAGTTTCCAACCTGATTTTTGTTCACTAATTTCCATAGCTGAGACCATCTCAAGCGAGTTACCGGTTAGGGATGGGCTGATCAAGCTACACGATGCCGCAAGGAGTTGTTGACTCCACAATTTGAGAAGGAGACGGGCGGGCGGCGGGGTGAGCCGGCTGTTTTGAGATTGTTCTCGCACCTCCCGCAAAGGTCCAAGTCGGAGATGAGGAGCAACTTCAGAAATTATTAGATAATTCCACTGATTTAACAATCGATTTCGCCACCATAATTCCACTTATATATATATATGTATAATTATGTGTATATATATATGTGTGTATTCGACTTCTTTGATGCGTTGATGATGCATTTTGTAATGATATTCCGAAACCAATCTTCCTCCAGAGGACTATGCCTTTCCTGATCCTGGTGGTGTGATCCTCAACTTGTTGATCCATGTTTTTCTCCAAGGGACGTGTCACATATACATAATATATGTAGTATCCAAAAAGATGCCAACAACATAATTCGTGGCTCCTCACTATTTATTTAACTATGTTTGATTCGGATTTTCGGACTTCAGCATCTTGGATCTTGGGGCCCACTATAGAATTTGCCTTGCTTCATTTACTGGACCCAGTGGTCCATGGGATCCACACTTCGATCATCCAGTCGTGGTAGAAAAATGGCCAGGAGAGCCCCAGCTTATTTACAAACTGTCCAATAGATCATTATGTTTTATCATTATATACCATTATATGCACTATTATATCCCAATATACTAGTAACATAACATCTATTAACATTTACATTATGAAATTTCCCAGATCTAACCTCCATATTTTTAGACGGAATTTCTCATGAAGAAAACATCCATTTTCACCAACCTCCGCAGGAGCTGCTGGCGCTGCAGGTCTTGGGTTTCTCTTCCTCCGACGCCATGGTCGCCCTGCGCAGCGCCCAGGGTGATGTGGATCGGGCTGCGGAGCTGCTGCTGCTCAGCGGCGCAGCACCGGAAATGACCTTGGAAGCACCCAAGGTTTTTTGGGTACGTTTTGGGATGGATTTCTGGTGGAAATTACTGTATGATTTGTTCTTGGTTTGTTCGTGATGCTTGATGGATTTCTGGTAAAAACTCTTGATTTTTCCTTGGATTTTTGGGTGGATGTTGACAGTTTGGTGATTCTATTGAAGAATTTGGTGGAGTTAGTGTGATTTATATAATGAGAAATCGTGGAGTTACCGATTTTGTCTGGATAAATGGATAAATTTGATTGGAAATCCTGGGCGTATAGTTTGTGTTTCAATTGTTTTTGAAGATGTTTGGTTATCGAATTCAATGCAGGTTTCATTTTTTTCAGGCTGAACAACTACCTAATATTTAGCCAATAATTGGTTAATAGTTGATAGTTGTGATTTTAACTTGGGGTGGATTGAACCCATGCTGTTATGGGATATGCAATCAAAGGGGATTTAAGGCGGCAAGCACTGGGGGATTTAATGGCATTCAAGTAGGGGGTAGCCTTAAAGTGATGGCAATGTTGGGAGAATATTCTTGGGTCACAGTGGATACCGAGCCAGCAATATGATTTGGGTTTGGGGAAACCCTGGATAGTTTGATATTTATATTAATATTGATTAATATTTTGCAATTTCAATGGTGATATTGACTACATATCGGCACTCTTGCAGGGTATCTTTGTGATTAGCCATGTTTGGGGAGTTGCTTGGATTTTGTTGGTGTAAGTGGTTGGTGGTGCGCCACCCATGCCAGAAATTTCAGTTGGCATCATAATGTTAGGATGGAAACATGCAAACAAAACATATGGATTTGAACAACTAGATTGTTTGGGGGCAATGGTACCCTTTGGTAATTTAACATCACTTCCATGGAAAATCAGCACTTTTTGATAGGTAAATCAACCATAATGGCAATTTTCAATAGCTATGTTAGTTTAGCAGAAGGTACTTGGTTTCTATCATTTACCCTCTGGTAAACTAACATAACTATGGAAAATCACCATTTTTAATGGGTAAATCCAGTATAAATGGCAATTTTCAATAGCTATGTTAAATTACCAGAGGGTAAAAGGTTCCTAAGCTTCGCCATGAAATCCACATGTCATCCACCTGCGCGCAGGAGAGAAACCCACCGCTCGGTGGACGCTTTCAACGGCGCCGCGTCGGGGCGGTGTCGCCGGGTGGGGAGCCACAGTAGACGTCTCAGCAATTGACTCACATTTGGAATACGAGATGATTACCTGGAAGGTATGGTGAACTAGTATATAGTATAATTGTATCGCTAACCACAAGGTTAAGCAATATAATGATATTTAACATATAATGATAAGGTATCACATGTTTGGCCAACTAATATATACTAATATAGCTATGGAAAGTCAGCATGCATATATTACAATTATATAGATATATGATATTATAGGTAAATCATGGTAACTAATCTATGAACGGGCCTTTTTCCATAGTTATGTTAAGGATTATTACCTTGTGGTAAACTAGTATAAGAATATAGCTATGGAAAATCAGCGTGTTTAGTCAGTAAATTATGGTAACTCATCTATTTATGGGCTGTTTTCCAGCTGTTGAGTTACTGAAGGGTAAGGGCTCACGAAGCACAAAGAACCACGAAAAGGGTCTTATTAACATATAATAAACATCTATAACTATTTCTATATGAAGCATCTATCGATGGGATTGATTTACACAAGGGGAACATGTACGGAAGACCCTTGTTTTCCACGGTGAAACAGACAGGTCATGGCACCTCCAGTGCATCGACAGACGTTCCACCTACCGAGGTGCCACGAGTTGTAGAAACCGGAAGAATCGAATTGTATGGGATTTATATGGTGTTTATATGGGATTTATATATAAGGTATTTATGTGGCATTTTTATGGGTTTTTAGGTGGTATTTATATATCCTGGGATTTCAAGGGGTGTTCTGAAGGAAAATTATCGGGACATTACTAGAATATTATTAGGATTTCATGGGGTGATACCTCAAAAAAGGTCCTAAGTCATAAGAGATCCCCAGTCGTCACCATGGTTGTTTCAATACTAAGTCATGGTCTAACAACTTGGCGATTTGGAGGTACCGCCATTTCAGGAAATTTCCATGTAATGGTATTCAATGGGATATTACTGGGATATTAATGGATGGTAGCAATCAAACTTAGCTTGCTCGAACATCCACTATTTAGCTCAGTGAATTTCCTGCTACAATCTCCAGTTAGTGCGGGCTTTCCCAGCCAGCCACGTTTGATCACCGGAGGGTACTCATTGATTCGCAGATACAAGGACTCGATGTGGCTTTGCCTGAAACTCATAGGATACCCTTTGTGTACACTCACGGGCTCCTCATAACTTTCCCTATCAACAATTGTCAACATTGATTTGTTGAAATTGCCATTTTGGAGGGTGTATAGACTGGTATTTGACCGGAACTTGGGCCATATAAGGCCTGAAAGTTCACAAGTGCAGGTTAAAGATGTTTTTGCCTCTTGTTTTCCAAGCTGTTCCAAATTTTACGATACAACAAGAACATCATCAACAATCACACATTATGAGTACTGTAGGTCATGCCGCATGCCCAACCTTGACGGTCGGCAGGAAGACGATGAGCAGCTCGCCAGACGATTGCAAGAAGAAGTTGAGGCCCAGATGTGGGGAGTGTGTTCAACATGGGGAGATGGACCATTTATGGATGATATACCTATGAAAAATGCTGATTTAATGGGTTTTCTATGGTTTTCTGGGAAATGGCACACACACACATATACATATATATATATAGATGATAATCTCATCCAAAAACACACCATATTAAACACCTCCTAAATGGTCCCAATGGGGAAATTCGCTATATTACACCAGGGATTACAAGGTGGGCCCCCATAGTTAGCCGAATTATAAACTAATTGCAGCCAACTATGGCACCCCCACCTTGTAGGGACAGTTTGTTTAAACAAACTCTATAAAATTCATATTTTCACTAAGAACTGAACACATGTTTCATTTGTATGAAGAATGTGGTTTGTACATAACTAGTGGAATAGTATCCATTTCCCTGGCACTTTGTTGTTGACACTGATGATGTCAACCAGTTTTTTTGGGGGGGGGCTGGCTCACGTTACATGTTCAGACGAACCCATGCGTTTCACTTTTCATGTTGGCACGGCAGGATCATATTTTTGATAGATCTTTTGGAACGGCCTCTGAAATGACCCAAAACACCTTCTGTCATGCAACTGATCTCAATCCAATCTGAAATCGGTGAATTTAACAGCAACAGCATCAAATCTTATGAGGTACTCATGCCTTACTGTGTTCAACTTGTGACTTCATGAGCATCTCAACTGGTTCCAATGACACTCAGCCTGGCTGACCCCATGGAAGGGGATCTTTTTCCCCTTCTTGGTCTTGGTCATCCCTATAGGCCCTATAGAAAACCATATGTTTTTTTTTGAAATATATCATATATACACACATGTACAAATAGAGACAAGACATGAAAAAACCAAAGCCGTTTGGCTCAGTGGGAAGCGTGCTATAGCCTTCGCCACCACGATGCTATCCATGCTGTCGTTGGCCCTGCTGGTCCTTGGTGTCGATGCCCACCCGATGGCACCCACCTGCCATGGCTTCGGGGGCCTCGGCAGCAGCTGTGTCGCTGCCACGCCAGGCGATTCGGGGAAGAGGCGCGGAAGCGCCTTTGGAAGCACAACCCTTGCGGTAAAGGCAGGGGAAAGCAGAGACGGTCGTGACAGGTTGATTCCACTTCTCCTGGATTTGCTGCAGGTGATGTTTTTTTTTTCCAGTTTTCCTGGTTAATCCACCAGAACTGGGGAATCCATTGGATATATATATATATTTCTTATCTTTGCCCCCTTGAGCCTATGGATGGTGGATCCGATGTCCCCGGATGGTCTGGTGATGTTCCCCTGTGAAGGTGGACGTTCCGGGGTGCTCTTTGAAGCCCTGCTGGCTGCAGGGCATCAGAGTGGGAGTGGATGAAACCAACTCGGTGGACAGCCCGGCCAAAGTGGGCATCTACCTGTCGGATGGCAGGTTGGCGGCAACCTCCCAAGTCCTTGAAATGCCAACATCCTTGCAGGATCATACGTGGTTCTTCTTCCCTTTCTTCGGATATGACAAGGAATCCAAGCTTTAGTTGAGTTGTGTTGCTTTGCGGTTAAGCTTTCCCTTGACATGTGTGATTGCTCTTTTACCCAGGTTTAGCCCATTCCAATTCAGGAAATGTTCAGACACATATTCTACCCCCCAGAAAGGAACCAGCAACAAAAGCAAACACCCTCCGCTGATCAAAGCAAATCATCTACAAACACGGCTATTTTCCAACCTCTTAGATTTCACTCATTTTTCTTCTACCACTCTCAACCGAGGAGTTGCACACCCTTGCGGAGCAGGACCATGTGTGGTTGGTCTTCAACACCGAGGCTACCGTCAAGTTGACCTACCACAACGCAGCCTCCTCAGAGGACGCCACGCGCACAGTCTCTGAGGACTTTGCGCAGGCCTTCGCGACGCAGAGGGACTGGGAGCTGGAGCCGGGACGGAGATGCCTGGTGGAGATTTCAACGGGGGAGAATGGCACTTCGCCAAGCATTTTTTTTGGACATCTAATGAGATAGATACATATTATTCATACTATATGATCTATAGTGGGAGAAGTGTGATTTGTACATATATGTTTATCGGGTTTTTTCCCTCATGAATGACCCCACATTTGTTTGAAAGCAAACTGCCAAGCGCTTTTTTTGGAGAAGAACCAACAATAACAGGACAATGGGTAAATGTATATATAAGGTACTGTAATGTATAAACAAATATGTAGAAATGGGGAGGCTGGGTTTTCCGCTTTTCGCAACAATATTTTGATTACCGTGCCATGTGGGAAGTGGGTTTAACGGTTAAGCCTTCAGCGGGCAGAGAGAAGTATTGACAAGGGGCTGACAGTTAATTTTGTAACAGAATTACATTCAATGATATACATATGATACAATGTTATGATACAACCAGCAAATTACATTCGGGTTTTGTAATGAAATTTTGAATTTGAAGAACTCCAGGCTGAACATATTCTGCACATGGTGATTTATCGAAACAACATGTGGATGTTTCATACCAAGATAACGGCTAACACTAAAAGGATAGATCCCCGGAGACCGACATGTTTTGCAAGGTTTTTTGTTTTGACTTCCATTTAACTTTCTCGATCAAACCATCCGCTTAGAGGCATGGTTGAAGGTTCCAAAGTGTTGGCAATGTTGCTCCATTACTGTTGGACCATGTTGGACCCTCGGAGTGAAACCACCAACCTGTTTGTCACGTCCAAGGACAATGGGCAGGACTTTTCCGCAGTTTGAGAGTACAGTGCCTCAGCTCTTCGAGCGGACACCTGTTGAGAGTTGAATTTCAATGAGTCATTAAGTTGACATGGTGCCCCGTCTCCTAGATACTCAATGTGATGAATGTGCCACAGGGATGTGCTTAGATACATCCTGGGAACAACATCACCGCACATGATATCACATGATGGTTTGTACGGGGAACCATCCCAAAATCACCTTATCGTAAATTACCCTCTGGTAATTTAACGTAGCTATTGAAAATGACCATTAATAGTGGATTTTCCCATTGAAAATGGTGATTTTCAATAGTTATGTTAGTTTACCAGAGGTTAATAATTGTGATTTAGGAAAAAAAGGATGTGCTGATGGCTATTGGATGCCTGTCAACCGCACAGGTGGAATCATACTGAATGATGCCACAAGGTTCAAACCCTGCACGCTTAAGATGGCGAACTTCCAGTCCCCTCATGTTTTTTGTTCGGAAGTGTAAATTCCATGGAATTCCGTTTTGCAGGGCCATGGAAAATCTTCAAGGTGGTTGATTTCCACCCACCTTCCCCCTACTACTAGACGTACCCCACATATTAAAAACTAGGATCCGTTTTCAATTTGGGAAAATTGAAGTTGACCAATTTGTTTTTTTTACTTGACCCCTTTGGAACTCAATTTTAAATTGAAGGTACCATTGAGGGTGTCACCCCCCTGACAGTAAAAACTAGTCAACACCGGGGTGTTTTGTATTAATTAGGGTCCGTCCTTTACAATTGAAAGTTCTTTATTCTGGTTTTTAATTTAATATTAGGGGAACCTTCGAAATCCAATTGTTGGCAGTATCTTAACTAGATAGGATTTTTGTTAATCGATTCTGAAAAAAAATCAATTGTTGTTTGTTAATTAAGGTCTTTGATTTGATATTATTAGGAAGCTTCACACCTATTACTAATACTAAATATTTCCCTAATATTAAAAGGGGCAGGGGCGCTTTAGTATCGTCTATAGATATCTATAGAATTCTACAGATATCCATCTAGCTATATTATATGTTTGTTTGTTTGTCTATCTATCTATCTATCTATCCTATCTTATCTTATTTTATCTTATCCTATCTTATCATATCTTATCTTATCTTATCCTATCTTATCTTATCTTATCCTATGTTATCATATCTTATCATATCTATCTACCTATCAAAAAATATATCTATCTAATCTAATCTAATCTAATCTAAATCTAATCTAAATCCAATCTAATCTAAATCTAATCTAATCCAATCTAATCCAATCTAAATCTAATCTAATCTAATCCAACCTAATCTAACCCAATCTAATCTAATCTAATCCAATCTAATCTAATCTAATCTATTTATCTATTTATCTATTTATCTATCTATCTATCTATCTATTTATCTATTTTTCTATTTATCTATTTATCTATTTATCTATTTATCTGTTTATCTATTTATCTCTATCTATCTATCTATCTATCTATTTATCTATATATATCTAATTATATATATATATCTATTTATCTATCTGTCTATCTATCTACCTACCTATCTATCTATCTATCTATCTATGTATCTATCTATATATATATAATTATATATATATATCTATTTATCTATCTGTCTATCTATCTACCTAATCTATCTATCTATCTATCTATCTATGTATCTATCTATCTATCTATCTATCTAACTATCTATCTATGTATCTGTCTATCTATCTATCCATCTATCTATCTATCTACCTACCCTATCACCCTATCTATCTATCTATCTATCTATCTCTATCTATCTCTATCTATATCTATCTAAATCTATCTGTATTTATCTTTATCTACTTATATCTAATTATACCTACCTATATCTATCTATATCTACCTATATCTACCTATATCTATCTATATCTATCTATATCTATCTAAATCTATCTATATCTATCTATATCTATCTATATCTATCTATATCTACCTTTATCTATCTATATCTATATATATCTTTCTATATCTATCTATATCTATCTATATCTATCTATATCTATCTATATCTATCTATATCTATCTATATCTATCTATAGCTATCTAATTCTATCTATATATATCTATCTTTCTATATCTATCTATATCTATCTATATCTACCTTTATCTATCTATATCTATCTCTATCTTTCTATATCTATCTATATCTAATCTATCTATCTATCTATTGATCTATCTTTCTATCTATCTATCTATCTATATCTATCTATATCTATCTATCTATCTATCTATCGATCTATATCTATCTATATCTATCTACCTATCTATCTATCTATCTGTCTATCTATCTATCTATCTATCTATCTATCTATATCTACCTATATCTATCTATATCTACCTATACCTATCTATATCTATCTATATCTATCTATATCTATCTATATCTATCTATATCTATCTATATCTATCTATATCTATCTATATCTATCTATATCTACCTTTATCTATCTATATCTATCTATATCTTTCTATATCTATCTATATCTATCTGTATCTATCTACCTCTATCTATATCTATCTATCCTATTCTATTCTATCCTATCCTTTCCTATCCTTTCCTATCCTTTCCTATCCTTTCCTATCTTTCGTATCTATCCTATCTATCCTATCTATCCTATCTATCCCTATCCTATCTAACCTATCCTATCTATCCTATCGATCCTATCGATCCTATCGATCCTATCTATCCTATCGATCCTATCAATCCTATCAATCCTATCGATCCTATCGATCCTATCAATCACATCCTTTCTATCCCATCCTATCCTCTCCTCTCCTATCCTCTCCTCTCCTATCCTATCTATCCTTTCTATCCTACCATATCTATCATATCTACCATGAACTCTAGTAAACCTAGGGAAAAGTAAAAAGGCGAAGGATTGGGGGCACCAGCATCGCTTAGGCTCGACGTGGGCGACATCTCTGTGCTGCCCGGCAGCGGTCTCCCGTTGATTTTGGAGGCGCCGCACGGTGGCCGCATGACCTTTGGCTGGCCGCAGCGCGTCAGTGGGGTGCTGAACTCGGATCAAAACACGGATCTCTTCACGGAGGAGTTGGAAAGGGCAGGGCTTCACCTTGGGAGGATTTTGTTTTTGGAAAGAAATGGACAAAATATACACAAATATAGGAAAGAAATGGAACATGTGGAAAAATTGGTAATAAATACATGATTCTGGGGCTTACCAGTGATGGAAATGGAGGTGAAATTTCGATGTATGTTCTGCATTTGTTTCAGTTGCGGTAGGAAGAGTTGGGACTTCACCTGAGGATTTACCAAAACCTTCGGGGAGGATTAGTTTTGGAAGAGCCATTCCTATGGATCATCCATGTTCCATGAGCGGGGAATCCCAAGGGCTGAAGCAACCAATGGAATGACAGAGAGTTTTGAGCACTGCTCACCTGCCAATTTTGGTTGGGAATGTAGCCTATCAATGATGGATATGGGTTTGAAGAACATGTTATTCTTTATCTCTTTGGGAAGCACAAACTCTTATTACACATATAGGAAGCTCAATCTTTTAAAAACATGGCGGTTATGCTGGCCCCGGATTAATAAACACCGCATTTTATTACTGCAATTAATTGGTAGAGTTTATCTATCCTGGGTTGACATGGGGAGGGGTGACGCTTCACAGCATTGTTCAAGTTGAAGGGTGCATGTTTTTTCCGAAATTGCGCAGGAAATGGTCCGCCCCACCATCTTCATAATACTAGTGGAGTTAAGCATGACACATGTGGAAATATCTGGAAGAATATGGGGGTTTCCTAAAATGGGGGTACCCCCAAATCATCAATTTTAACATGATCTTCCAGTATAAACCAACCAGTTTGGGGTACCCCCATTTATGGAAACCCTCATATGGATATTTCTGAGAGCAGAGGCAGATGGCTCGATGGGCCAGGGCTATGGCACCGGGACCGCCGAATCTGGTCATGTTTTGTTGAAGCCATCCCAAGGTTTTGGTTACGGGGTAAACTAATATAGATGTGGAAACCCCATGGTGAAACCCTCGGAAAATGATGCTACAAATAATGGGATTTTCCACATCCATGTCCATGTTAGTTTTGCCCAGGGTACCAAGAGCTTCCAGTGACGATCTATTGAATTCTCAACAGATCACCAGTAACCACCTGGAAATCCACAACATCCAACAAGAAACCAACAGAAAGAGCCATGGAGTTAGTGAACTGGTGAGTAAACGGGTTAGATCCCCTTAAAACTGGGAATGTAGCGCGGGTGATAATTCACTTATAAAGCATGGCACTAGCTCCCATGGCCCACTTAGTAACCGGTTGATAAGCCCAGTTAGTCAGAATGTCAGATAAGTCCCCAATTAGTGGGTTATCCCATTTATCAGTGGGCATGTGTTTCTACAATCCCTCTTTGTAAGGTGGTGCCCCCAAAGATAGCCAAGTTGGTTTTTAATTCCGCCAATAACTATGGTTTATAGGTGATATATCTATAGTTAATGGGCTTATAACCAATTTATAACTGGGTGGGGGCAGCACATGTGTAACCTGCTCCCAAATAGCTCGATTCTCCAGGAGTTGCGCACTGACCTGACTCGGCGCTGTGGTCGCAGCCCCCCTGCTGTGATTTTGCGCGTGGATCGGCAGGGCATTGACGGCAACCGTGCCACGGGCAACGGGACCCACACGCGCGCGGGGGAGCTGTGCACGCAGCAAAGCAACAGCGAATGCTGCTGCTGGATGGTGGATTTCTTTAGAATGTTTTTTGATGTAATGTTATTTTGGTGGTTTCATTCATGTTCCATCCCCACAAACAATGAGAGGTTCATTGTTTAAAAATTATGATAGTTGTAACATATTATATAGACACTTTGAAAGGTGGATGTGCTGCCCCTATAACAGGACGATGTTCTGGGACTGGCTCAGTCAACCACCAGGCTGCCACTTGGCTGACCTTAACGACATGGAGCAGGCTATCAATCTGAATGATGTGTACCACACCTTGCTTGCAGAGCAAGTAGCGCAGGGAAATGGAGCTTTGTTGGTTCCCATCCATGCCACAGGCATGCGGTGGGTGGAAGATGGTGGACGTAGGACGTATGGTTTCTGTTGGTGACTGTTTCAACCAAACTGTGGCATTAATATGTGTATGTGTATGTATTTGTGCTTTCCATTTTTCTATAGTAGCCAATTAAAATCATACTCGATGTGATAGCAGAATGCATTGTTTGGGTGTGTTGGTACATTTCATTTATTGATGTCAGCTATGCCCTAAATACAACGACTCTATACTATACTATGTTTCTTTGTTTTTAGTATCTTTTTGAAGGCAGTTGCGCATGTTTTGTTAAGCTTTGAATGGACCACTCTCAATTTAAGATGTGTTTCAGATGTCCTACCAGCAATGGATGATTTGTGTGGCAATTATCCTTGATCCTATTTTAGAGTTGTATAATGCAGAATGGTCCACATTGAAGGCTGGCACGCCTACCTACCCACAGTGAGCCTCCAGCGTTGCTGCAGGCAAACACAGAGTCGAGGTGGGGGTCCGTTTGTCCGCTTCGAATCTGAACGAAGGCCAGCGGTGGTTTTCCATCTCCCACATTTGCTGATTCTTTCAGCAGCACCTTAAGCGATGGTTGATGGTTGTTGAGGTTCCAACAAGACCAGCCTTGCCTATGTTTGATCATATTGCTGGTTGTTGGACGAATTCATGTAGAATCGTCTCTTTGGCTGGCTGTGTACTGCATCTTGAAATCTCAAATGTTGAACAAAAGACGCCCTAAAGCCAAGGCCCATATCATATCTATATAATATATATATATATATATATTATATTATATTTATATATATATATTATGTTTAATTTATTCATTTATATTTAAATGAGCCTAAAACAAATACCAACAGTATTTGCTGAATCTGGTACCCTAGGGATCCCTAGGGTAAACATCCAAACAACATGTCGAAAACCTATGGTTTCGATCGGAAAATGCTCAGGTGCCCAGCTCTCCCCTCCCTCGCTGGCACAGTGTTGCTCCTCCAAGAGCTCCCTCCGCGCCGTTGCGGGCGACGTCACGGAGGCCGTTTGGGGCGCCAGCAGCTTGGGGGCCTTGCTGAAAGCGAAGCGACCGGACATGGAAGTGATCCCTTCACCGCAGTTGAGGTGTGGACCATGGAGAAATTGGATGGGTCGATTTCTGGTTGGTGGTTTGGAACATTTTTTATTTTCCATAATATATGGGATAATCCTTCCCACTGACTAATATTTTTCAAGATGGTTGAAACATGTTGAAACCACCAACCAGATTTGTTTGCATCCAAGATTGGGGTATACACGGTATCCAAGATTGGCCTTTGATGAGTTGACTTAACCAAAGGTCCAGATGTGCAGATGCATTTTTGCCGAGAAGGTTTTGCTTTTATTTTTGGATTGAAAATTTGAAATGAAGGGCTAGAAGTGATTGTTTTTGTTGCAGGAAGACCCTTTAAGCTTTAACCATTCATCTTCCCCAAGGATCCCTGTAGGGCACTGATGGAGTATTTTTTGGGGGTTCAGTAGCTATGTTTGAAGCTTTGGCTGGACCTAAATGGATTGGCCATGTCTGCCGCTTCTTCATTTGGGAACTCATTTGGGAACTCAAGAACCAAGCAGATTAGGGTGCCATAAGCTGATGCCAGGTGTCCGGATGCAACTATTTGTCCCGATTCATCTTACAGCAGCCTCTTTATGGGCGGCTACAACCTGAAGATCCATGTCTCCTCGAGCCAACCGGGCGTTCAGCTAGAACTACCTCAGGTCTGTCTGAATTGGGACCCTGTATTGGGACCCTGTAGTCACCTGTAGTTCCCTCAAAGATGTGCAGTTCTTCAATATGAGAGCTGATGATCCGTTAACAAAAATGGGTGCTGGATAGCAACCTCCAAAAAGAATCAAACAAATAGAAGAGTAAAATCCTGGAATTACTGTTCTATCAGTTTGGGGTGGTACTGTGCTCTGTTTGACAAAGCCAGGTCATGAGAGGCTTTGGTTCTGACCCGCCGACCGTGGAAACAGCTGCTGTGAAGCAAGTTGGAGCTGCGTTGGCTGCGTTTCTCAACGCGCATTTCTCCGAGACCTGCGAAGCTGATGTGAATTTTGGTTTGGCTTGCGTGCATGGGCAGGCAGTCTATGGTACCTGTGTGTGCCTTACCGGGTATCTGGATCCGTGTTTGGTAAAATGTTGTACTGCTAGGGAAGGCTGAAAATAAATGGGAATGAAAGTGGCAAACCATAAACCCAATCGAAATTCTACCATTTGGGGATGATTTGTACCATCCATTAATGATTATATTGAGGATGGTTTATTGTTGGGTTTACCACATTACTACCGAGATCAAAATTCTAGGTTTGGGTTTGCGCATTTGTCCAGGTATGCAGGTGTGAACTGCGACAACTGTGCTGATGGCTACTTGCTGGTGAATGGCCAGTGCATGCGCTTAGTGGTGCTTAGTCCGCCAGATGGGGTGACGCAGAAGTATGGGTCTGCTTTCACCACAACGAGCTCTGGAAAACGCTACTTGTACACACGTCACTTGGCTGATGGTTTTAAATACTTGGTTCATTCCAGTTAGCAAGCGGATTATAACCCCAGTTGCCCCCGATTATATAATAATTATTGATATTACATACATACATATAATCATATAACATGTTATAAGCTGGTAATCTGTTTGCAGACAGCTGGTAAATACAAGAGGTATTTCCATTTCCCCATACAGCAACAAAATCCATATTCTATACCCATGTTATAAGTGAGCTGAGCGGCTAACCCGCCTTACCCTCTTACTAACCGGGAGGATGGGCGACTTGAAGCCAGGCAAATTCACAACCCAGTTGTCCGAGTGTGGTGCTGGCTGCCTTCCCCTGAACATCAGTTTGCGAGTTCGCTGTGACAGTGATCAATGTCACAACGACTTAGCTGCTTAGATTTGCTGCAGGAGGTTGAAGCTTTATATTTGATGTCCGTGTATTTCCGAAAAGTGGTTGCTGTGCCCAGTAAACGAACATAGATGTGAAGAACCCAGCAATTGATAGTTTGTTTTTTTTTAACATCAATACATCAATATCTTAGTTTCCTGGAGGGTAATCCTGAATTTGTGAATCTGGGAATATGTTCGAATGCCAAACAAGAAAGAACAGTCAAATCATGTCAAATCCAAAATGCTGGCAAATGGCTTTTGGTATTGTTCTTGGTGGATCGTGGATGATGATTTTTTTGACATTTTTTTTTGGCGTGTCGCCGGCCCCAGAATGATGCCAGCTACACCGTTGGGGTGGCCCTCTATGACGCCACGGGTCAACGCCTTTGTGATGGGACCACGGGGCAACGAGCCCCACAGGCGGAGACGGATTGGTGGCTCCAAGTTCCATTGCAGGGCTGTCCGCTGTTGCCGCTGGGATGAAGGATCACTGAGGATCATAACTGGTGGTTTCAATATGTTTCAATGGTGTTTCGTTGCTTTAATTCGGAGAGGTTCAAACGTTTAAAGCACCTACCAGATGACTGTGCTGATGTTTATTCATTTCAGGGTGGGTTGTGTTTGTGTGTGTGGGGGACTAGATTGATTTGTTGCCGTGCCAGTCCATACGTCCCAATACTGGACGACGGTCATTTGGGGTCAACCTGGCCGGATCGCCATATTCCAATATTTTTGAAGAAATGGAATGCAACAAATTGCTGGGATACAGACTATATGAAGATAAAGAAGTGATAAAGACTACAAGTATCTTGACAATGTGTTTTATTCCGTTTGATCTCCACATGAATCAAGTTGACAGATGTTGAATCAAGGAGCCCCAAATGTTGGATATATTGTGTGGATGAGTTTGTTCATGTCAGATCCAGACAGTCGGACGCGCAAAAAAAATCCCAGGCAAAGCACTCAGACGCAGCACGACTCTGTCTATCTCAGCATGTGGACCTCTAAATGGCTGAAACTTCGCTGGGAACAGGTGGGTCCGATGTCCGATGATATTTGATGAGATGTCATGTAGTGGGATACTGGGATACAGTGTGAAACACTGTGTTAACCATGGAAAATGCTGGACTAATGGAATGTGAATGGAATATTCATAGGATATTCAGGGTACTGATATTTATTGGGTCATTAAGATATTAAGCATGTTATGGGTATAATTGCTTGAATAGTAGTGGCATATGAATGGGATATGTACTGTATTATGTATGGGATGTGATTCAATACAACCACCAAAATGGAACCTTGATAAAACATCAGAACTATTGTAGTTTATAATTTATTCAGATGGAATGTGCATCTCAAAAAAATTGAGGACCGGACACCCCCGAAGTGGTCAAGAGATCATTTTGGGATCATGGGCGGTCATGATGTTTAATGTATGTAAATGCTTCTAAACTAATTGATGCATAGCCCCATTTTGCATGTTCTATGTCAGGTTCTGGGGGGGGTCTCATTCTGCACAGGAGCCAGCCGTGTCTGCTCGGAGCAGGGGCTTACAGTACAAGACCGATCTGCACCTGGGCCTGATGGGCCACAGAGATTTTCTGGGATTTGTTTCGGGTGTATCTTAAGCCAAAACCACATGATGTTATTCTTTCGTTTTTTCTGGCTTCGCACGGCGGGGGCTGTAGCTAACGGGAGTGTGTTACTTGTATTTTTGCTGTGCCAGTTCATTGCGAACTCATGCGTGTGGCATTTCCAGGCCACTTCTTGTATTTCATATTGTTTCATATTGTTTCATGTTGCTTGGGCAGATCCCAGGTATCAACAAGATCCAAGTCTTCAATCTTCGGAAAACTTGGTGGATGCTCTGCCTCCTTCCCAGCTCCCCAGTTGGATAGACGTTCCTTGCGTCAGTCCCAACTGCGCCAACGAAGAGGGCTGCGATTGCATCAGTGGTTGCACGTGTCGCAGTTGGACAACAAGCGGCAGCAGCAACTTCTATGGCTTGATGGCCACCCTTAGCATGCAGCCAAACTGAGACAAGGCTTGTGGTGAAGTGCTGGTTGATGGTCCCTAGCCTTATAGAGATTCTGATTTTGGCCCGAAATGGGGGAAGATGGGGGAGACCTCCCAACAATTCTTGGATTTTCAGATGAATGAGACATTGAAGGAAAAAAACATATTGTTGGAACTGAGACTTCCTTATATATATATATTACGTATATTATGTATAAACGGAAACTCAGCTGGCTGCCACCAACCAGGAGTAAGGAGCCCAAGGCCAGGGTTGTGAGGGTCAGGTACAAATTCTGATCTCACACGCCACGGGTTAAAGCTTTGACGGTGTGACTCTCCCCAAAGGGTTCGAGGCCAGCCGTGTGACCCAAAGGCCCAAAGGGGTCCAATTGGTGCGGCTTATAGCACCCAGAATGTACAACGCCTTACAACGCTACAAGTTTTGTAAAGACGGATATGGTTTTCTGCTCTGTAAAGTTGATGCAAGCAGTTCAAGTGCCGGTTTGAAGCCAGTGATCAGCTTGCGATGACACGTGAACGCCAGCTTTGGGTGAAAACAACTCTTTTCTGATGACCTGTTGAGCGGTTGGCAGCCATCCAGGGGTGATTTTGTCTTGGTCTTCACATTAAGTGTTAGGTCCTAAGAAAACATGCATCAATCACAGCTGTATGCAAGTCGCCAATGTAGGCCATAACTCCGTAAACTCTCCAAACAACACAAAATTCAGAGTCTATACTATATTGTGATATGTTTGGAAGCGCCTTGTATCATGCATGAACATATCATAAATAAATATATAAATAAGTAGAGTAGATAAATAGATGAAAATAACTATAAATTACTAAATAAATAAATAAATAAATATAGAAATATACGTATACATATCACAAAATTTGAGACAATGTTTTTTGTCTATCGGTGTGTTTTAGGATCATCCATCATTTCTCCAAAAAGAAAGGCATAGCGGCATATCTATTGTCTCATATACCAGTAGTACCGCGCAAGGCGGTGGCGGAAGTTTCAAAGATAGGAAGCCCAAAGGAGAGCTCGGTTGGTGCGACGCATAGATGGCAGAGCGCACTGATGGATCGAAAGGTGGTTGAGGCTCTACATTTCTTTTGTTTTCTCTCTCTCTCTCTATGTGTGTGTCTGCCTGTCTGGCTATCTGTCTGTCTATCTATCTGTCTATTTGTTTGACCGTCTATCTGTCTATCTATCTACTTAACTATCTATGTGTCTATCTATCTATCTATCTATCTATCTACCTATCTACCTATCTGCCTATCTGCCTATCTCCCTATCTCCCTATCTACCTATCTACCTATCTACCTATCTGCCTATCTGCCTATCTCCCTATCTCCCTATCTACCTATCTACCTATCTACCTATCTACCTATCTACCTATCTACCTATCTACCTACCTATCTACCTATCTACCTATCTACCTATCTACCTATCTACCTATCTACCTACCTACCTACCTACCTACCTATCTACCTATCTACCTATCCATCGACCGATCTATCTATCTATCTAGCTATCTAGCTATCTAGCTATCTATCTGTTTATCTGTCTATCTATCTATCTACCTATCTATCTATCGATCGATCTATCTATCTATCTACCTATCTACCTACCTATCTACCTACCTACCTGCCTATCTGCCTATCTGCCTATCTACCTATCTATCGATCGATCTATCTATCTATCTAGCTATCTAGCTATCTATCTTTCTATCTATCTATCTATCTACCTATCTACCTACCTATCTACCTATCTACCTACCTACCTACCTATCTGCCTATCTGCCTATCTGCCTATCTACCTATCTATCGATCTATCTATCTATCTATCTAGCTATCTAGCTATCTAGCTATCTAGCTTTCTATCTATCTATCTATCTATCTATCTATCTGTTTATCTATCTATCTATCTATCTATCTATCTATCTATCTATCTATCTATCTATCTCTCTCTATCTCTCTCTCTCTCTATCTATCTCTCTATCCATCCATCTGCAATTCCGCGAGGCTTCCTTCAAAAGTGGAGGCTGGCAGGTCCACAACGAAGCAAGTCTGTGAGAGTTCTTCACAAAAATGGAAGTCGACAGCCCCAAAACGACGAATTTCTGCGAGACTTCCTCAATTTTCGAAAAGTTGACAACATCAAAAACGAAGCAATTCTGAGCGACTTCCTTCGAAAATGGTCAGTTGAGCGCAGAGCTGATGGCCTCGTACCAACGCGTTTTGCTTGCGCCTGCCACGAAAAAGTGAGGCCAGATCATACAAAGTGCTTCACTGGCAAAAGTGCTCCGAAACTGAGGTGCTTTGTATGTTTTGACTTCAGAATGTGGTTCGCGCCACCACGGCGTGCAATTTTTCCTCTCTCATCTCCGCACCCGCCGCTTCAGCGAGCCTACTTTCGACCCTCCGGAGCCACAAAACATTGGGAAAAAAAGACGGTGTCTTGCGGCTTTTCTACCTTTGCATGAACTTGCATTTTGTTTCTTTTGGCTCTTTCTCTTCTCTGATCTTCTTTTTTCTTCCTTTCTCTTTTGAATTTCCCATGTTTGCTTTACTATTTGCCCACATTGTCGGAAGTTTGACTTCTAAACTTCCTTTGATCCTAAATTAGTGTATCTATGTGTATCTGTATATCATTTTTTCATCCCATGTCACAACCCCAGTCCCCAGTCCCCAGGCCCCAGGCCCCAGGCCGCTGCTCCAGGCTTCTGGCGCCATGTCGGATGCCGAAGTAGCAGCTCTTGCCATGCTTCTTCGGCTTGAAATCTCTAGATGTACCATACCAATTTTTTACCAAGCTATATATATATATATATACATGATTTATTTTGGCTGGTTGGGAGGGGGCTCTGGGGGCCAAGGAGCAACGAATTGAGTCTTCCAACCAAATTATAGTCAAGTCATTAGTCAGTAAGTTGCAATTATAGATACAGAGATGGTTATTGTTTCGCAACCCTACTTAGGATGACTGGTTGAGATGGCTAATTTATAATAATTATATAAGTTATACATTTTTTCAAAAAAAGGCTAATGTTTTGGAATGCTTGTAATCCACCGACCAAATTATGATACATATGTGTTGTATTTGTGGTCATGCGTTTGTTATTTCTTTGCAAGGACCCTGTATATGATAGAATGCTGTCGGAACTTGGGTGGTTTGGGTTGCAAAACGGTTAGTTTCACCATGGAAAAATCGGGGTTCACCAGCAAAAAATGTGGAGTATTTCCCATACTTCAATAAACGCTTTGCATTCTGGGATTTCTTCTTCGGGGGTTTTATCACAGGTATGTATATAATGGAATTAAGCTGATGGAATTCTCTCTCTCTCTCTCTTTCTTTCTCTCCCTCTCTATATGATGTTTATGTGGCAAACGCAATGCTACAAACCTAGCATGTGGACATGAGCTTACATGTTTCCAATTGGATGAATGGGATAGACCAGACATGTTTTTAATCTCTTGCAGTTTTGGATGTTCGTCCAATGTCATCCATAAATATTTGTTGAATGTTTTGGGAATATTTCCGGGGGTTTGCTATAATTGATCTCCATCCAATTTGAAGTTCCCAAGCCCTGGGCTTGATGAACTCGAGGCAACTGGATGAACTCGATGGCTTCGCAGATCCCTCCCTCCTGGCTGCGTTGGGGTGCCTGGGGGATGCCTGGCGGATTTAAATTCTACTGTTTTTATCCAATTTTCATGGTAGTATGAAGGGCTACAGGCGGAAATTACGATTATATGTATATTTAAATAAGTATATATATATATATATAGATAGTAAATCATTAGAGAAGTAAATATTTTCCTTTAAAAAACTGTATGCATGTATACACAAAAACTGTGATGGTGGAGGGTCTCAGAGTTCACTACCACACTAGGTGGATAGAGCAGAATTTTTGCTGGATTGGAAAAAAATCTAGGTAGGTTTGAAACCGCCAACTACTGATATTGTCCACCTTGAGCATGAACCATCGCCACTAAAGAAGGGCAAACAAAACACAATACCCTAATATTGTCCCACACGCAGCACTTTCTCTAACGAGTTGAGGTCTTCAGCATCTTTCCCGGGACATATTTCCATCCTAAACATTCCGCTGGAGTTGTTCAAACCCTGAGAGGTTCGTGCTTCTGAGGCAATTCCAAGAGTACGATGAAAAGTGGTAGCCTCGGAGACGAGTTCACGTGGGATAGATCCAGCTTCAACAGACCATGGGCCACTGTATAGCAGAAAGGTAAGGTCATGGGTGCCCTTTGCTAAACTAACGTAGCTATGGAACATCACCATGTTGGTCGCAAAACCAACTATAAATCGGCAATTTTCAATAGTTATGTTTTATCAGGGTGTAGATGATACATGGGTTTTGCGTCAAGTAATGGCAAAGACGGTTGGTGATGGATTTTAAATTCAGACAATGATGGGTATGCACACCTTCCTTGGAGCACTCTGAGACTCAGAAACGCTCAAGCCAACATCAATAAGTTTTGAGACACGGCTAGTTTTAATTTAACAAGTGGAGCTTGATAGAGTCGAACAGTTGCTTCAAAAAATGATACTTCGGACTTACAAATCCGCAAAAAAAAATCACCTTAAATTCAACATGGAACCAAAAGAATAGCATTTGGAAGATCATTTCCCGTTTGATATGGCCATGTCGAGCTTCCGTATCAGATTTTGGCGGTCTATGTCTGTTAATGTGTATACATAAATATAGGCACACATCGATAGTCAACCTTAAAACTCAGGACAAAAAACATTAATGTGCACATAGTGATAAATGACGTTTCTATTTTTTGGCGGTTTCTATGGATACATAAAAAATCTATGTGTGTATTATTATATATATATAGAAACTTTTGCCGGTTGACCCCCCATTGTTCCCACGCTGCTATGGCCTTGGAGCGGGAGCAGATGGACGTCGTTGCGGCCGATGCCGCAGGCGTGCCGTTACCACCTGTGGCCAAGCATGGCCAAGCCGTGACCGATGTGGGTGCAAGGGGGAGCTTTCAGGAAGTCCGTTCCTTGAGATTGTTTCCTACGGTTTTGTTATTTTTTTCATGTTCTGTTCATTTCATGTTTTGTAGGGTGTTGTTTTGAATGATGTTTATTTTTTTATTATTGAATTCCCCTGTGAGGCTGATGTGTTCATACACATACAATATCTATCATATTTTTTGATTAGCGTCATGAATGATATCCCGCTTTCAGGGGCGATGCCAGCAAACAATCCTCATGCGAGTTTGTGTGAACAACAGCTTGACAAGCGGCTCCAAGATATTCCCGAATATCGCAATGTATTTTATTGGTTCCGAACCCAGTAGTTGCTGTAATTTGGTAGGGGAACAATTGAAGATCAAATTTTGGCCGTTTCACATCGAACTTGTGCTGATAATACACAACCCCTATACAATTAAGTTCAACATCGAACTCAACAAGGTCATTCTCATGCAGTAATGCCATTTTTGGGACTTCATGTTTCGGCTTCCATGGTAAACAATTGAGGGCGTGTAAATTCAGATGTTTCATTACCACCCCCAAAATGAAAAACACTGCTCCAGATCACAAGAGTAGATTTTCATTAACAGTCATAACCAGGAAAAATTGGGTTCCCCGTGCTCCCCCACTTAATGGTTGTATAATAATAGCACATCCCCACTCGCCAGGTGAGGGTCTCTAGATTTTATTGGAATTACTTCCGTCCTTCCCTCCGCCTCCCCCCAACAGCGAACTCCAGACCTAAGTGGATCACAGTGAGCACTGCAGGACCTCAACTGCGAGCTCCAGGTCTCAAGTGCGAGCGCCAGATCCCAGTGTGCACTGCCCACTGAGATCTGGTGCTCGCGGTTGAGGTCCGGCAGTGCCCATGCCAGAGAGAATGTTAGAATAAATGCCAGATACGATGCCAGAATAGAATGTCAGATAGAATGTCAGATAGAATGCCAGAAAGAATGTCAGAATGTCAGAATATATTCCAGATAGAACGCCAGATAAAATGCCAGAAAGAATGTCAGAATAAATTCCAGATAGAACGCCAGATAAAATGCCAGAATAAGTTCCAGATAGAATGCCAGAATAGAATGTCAGATAAAATGCAAGATAAAATGCCAGATAAAATGCCAGAATAAATTCCAGATAGAATGCCAGAATAGAATGTCAGATAGAATGCCAGATAGAATGCCAGGTAACATGCCAGAAAGAATGTCAGAATAAATTTCAGATAGAATGCCGGAATAGAATGCCAGAATAGAATGTCAGATAGAATGCCAGGTAAAATGCCAGAAAGAATGTCAGAATAAATTTCAGATAGAATGCCGGAATAGAATGCCAGAATAGAATGTCAGATAGAATGCCAGATAAAGTACCAGAAAGAATGTCAGAATAGATGCCAGAAAGAATGTCAGAGTATATGCTAGGAAGAATGTTAGATAGAATGTCCGAATATATATATATATATATATTTATCCCATATAGACTGCCAGATGGTATGCAGAAACTATGTTAGAATAATGTGTCACTGTGGAGACCACTCGAAGAAAGTATTTTTGTATCCCACTAGATCTCAAAAAACAATATGCTTTATCAAGGGTTTACCCACATAAACAGAATAGACAGAAAAACATGACATGATATGTATCATTCTTTGAAATGTCCGTAAATTATGGTAAAACTCCAAATATGCAGTCCAAACTCCATTCAGTGGGAATGTCAGGGCCCTAAAATAGAGGTACTGCCACCATATAAATTGGGGGTATACTTGGAAGGTCATCTCATTTAGTAGGTGGTTAATAGCCATAGCCTAAATGCGATAGGGAGAGACTTTAGGGAATTACTATTAATTATAATCAGTGTTTTTCGCCACTTACGATCTGTTAGATGATCCTCCAAGTATCCCCACGTAAATCACCACCATGAAATCAGCTATAAATCCTATGAAATAACACAAATTACTTGGTAAACTCACCATGTTTCTATTGTTTTCCCGTGGTTTTCCATGGTTTTCCTTTGGTTTTCCTGTGATTTCTGGAGGATTTCCCTATCAAAACACGGCCATTCGCCCATGGCGAATGCAGGCGACGCCTTCGCGGCGGCCGAGGCCTACGCTGAGCGCTGCAAGCGCCTGGCGATGCCCGTGGAACCCTCCATCGCGGTGTGGCTGCGCCTGGGCGGCGGCAGCTTGCAGGCAACGGAAAGACCTGGAGCGCAACGGGAATTCTGCGGATTTGATGAATTAGGTTGGTTTGACTAGGTTATATATTTAGGTTAGATTGACTAGATTGGTTAGACTAGGTTAGATAGATTATAGTTAGATTAGATTAGATTAAATTAGATTAGATTGGATTTGATGAGAACAGGAAATTGCTTAGACATGGGGGAGAAATGCAGGAATCCGGGACACAAAAACCGGGGGTACTGCAACCACTGGGATCCACTTACGGTTTATTTTTGAGGTTTTTGAATTATTAAATTATGAACCAACTACCAACGGTGATGATCCTCCAAGTAGACTTGTAGACCTATGGGGTCATGCCTGAAAGGTGCGTTAGACCGACTACAATGTGCCATTATAATATTATAGGATATCAACTGGGTTTAGCTGAGAGAAGCTAAGTTGATTTTAGATGATTTTAGCGAACTAGGATGGAGTGGGACACAACCCAGCTACGAACCGTTAGCAACTTCAGAGAACATACCGGCATGATGCACTTGATACTACTTGATGGCAAATTTCAGTGCAGAAAAGACTAATGTTAAACAGTTCATTCAAATGTTGTTTTGTTGAATGTATCATCACAACAGAATTGAGCAGGAATCGTTGGCAAACAACTAACTGATGATCACCTTGCATTTTTCTAATCACCGGCAAGCTTGCCGCAATGCTGCGTCCAATTTGTTTCCAAGCAACCCTTCGCAGGCCACCTGCACTTAGAGACTACATATGATCCATTTGGGTTTGTCCAAAACCACCAGGGTTTTATTGGGTACAGTAACGCTCAGAAAAAAAAACTACACATTGTTTGTCTCTATTCTTAGCATTTTTTCTTGGGATATGTATATATGGAAATGAGTGATACAAGGTGGTGCCCCCAGTTATAAATTGGTTTATAAACCATAGTAAGTATAGATATATCTACCATAAACCACAGCTGTTGCAGTTATAAACGAACTTAGCAAACTATGGGGCACCATCTTGTATGAAGGCTACTCCTTTGCGTTTTTGTTGCATTTTGCCATCTTATTCCAGGGCCGCAAGTCGCTCGCAGCAGGTGCCCTTTCAGAGCTGCTTGCTGCCCGCCTGCGAGTTTCTGGCACAAAGTCAAGGCTTGGGGTCACCCTGGGCATCGGTGAACTTCATGGTGGCATCGATTTTTGGAGTGAGACATAAAGTAAGGCAGTTCTATAATTGGACAAGTCTAGTTGGTGGAACTTACTAACCACTCTCTACTCTAATTACCTATAATGCTAGGTTTTGGCATGTTTCTTGAGGGATATTCGACGGTGTCATGTGACTTGCCATCGCTTGTGATTGGGGCCCAGTGGGGAGCCTCCTGTCGCAGGCCTCAAGAAACTGAGCTTCCGTTCAGCTTCAGCTCCGCGTGGCACTGGCAATGCCAATGCGTTTCTTGGACGCTGGAGGCATAGTTGGCTGGTTGGGGACACTTGCTGCCTCGTGTAAGTATGTATGATCACAATGACTCATGATGACCCCTTGTATGAAAACAACAACCACCTCTCTTATATAGATAATCTTATGCATGACTCCTAGAAGAGCGATGGATAAACTGGTTCATGCCGACTACTTTACACGGGAAAGTTCACCTAGTTTCTCCGTTGGGCCCGTTGGGATGGTTCAGTGCTCGTTGGAAATCTGGGTCGTTCAAAAGCCACTCATAAAACAGCTGTCCCCCCGGCCCCACACCCATTGTTCCAAAACTATCCAAAACTTGTGTCTCGGATATCGGAGCAATATGATGTTCGCAATTGTAGATTACGTGTTTGTTAAACGTTGGAATTTGCCAGCCAGCCATGTTTGACTACCAAATGGTGAGGGGTTTGTTTGACGCATCGAATGGATTATATAGAGCATGGGTTTTCCCATTATCAGATGACACAGTTGCACAAACAATTAATTTTGCACAAACATGTTTTTCTGTTTATCCCTTCTGTATGTATATATATATATACATGTGTGAGTGTGTTTATTTACTTTATTTGTTTACAACGCAGTCATACATTCACACTTGCTGAATGATACAATTAGATATTCCTGTGTTGCCTTCACCCTCAGTTAGGCTGAGGCAGGTTTGGTCTAAAGGCTAGAGAAAGAGAGAAAAAGAAAGAGAGAGAGGTGTGTATATACATATATATATATATAAATAAAACTATTTAATATATATATATACACATCATCATCATACATATATATATGTGTGTGTTGTATTTTACTATTACTATATTGTATTGTAATGTTATATCACATATATATATATATATATACATATTTAATATGTTTATTTATTTATGTATATATATATATATATATATATATCATACATATACTTGTCGTATATAAAACATATATATATAGAACATTATATATATAGCATCATATTTAATTTTATATCATAATATATAAATATATGTGTGTTGTATTTTACTATATTGCATTGTAATGTTATATTACAGTACATATTATATATATACATATGTTATAGATATATGTGTGTGGCAGTGTGTGTCTTATCACCCCCTACCCTTGACATCCCTTCACCAGGGTTTCTCCATGGTGGCACCTCCACGACCCCCCCCTTGGCTGAGGCGAGTGCTTAGTCACTCGGAGAGATGTGTTCACGGTGACGGGTGAAAAACCATTGCAGATGTGAGGATCTATCCTAGGTTTGTTGAATATGGGATACAAAGAATGTGGATACATCACCACAAAGAATTCCATCACCACCTAGGATTCAATCACTACAAGTAATTTTGGGAATAGACGTTATATGAAACCATATATCCATATATTGTATTCCACTGAATCTTATGTGAATCCAGACCAAGTGGGCATGCATGGGCTAAAGTGAAATAGACTGGAAACATACCGTCATGGGCTTAGCTCCAAGGGACATTGATCTAAAGTGAATTGTGGATTTTCCATAAATGTTGGCGCGGTGGAAAAAACATCGTGCCAATAAATGGGAATTGTATATAGTGAGAGTTTATTTCCCTTAATATATGTTGATCATTGTTGATCAAACCATCTAAACTAACTTTTGGCAATTCGGGGAACCCGACTGGATGGGGTAGTTTGATCCCCGGCAAGCTGGTCGCATCCTACAGTATGTTTATCCGTTGGACGTTGGCTCAGTGACTTGCGCGACTTGTTTGATGCATGGTAGCTATTTACAATATGTTTCCCTACCAGCTGGATACATCTTAAGTGGAAGATCTCAACATATTGCCACTCATCCAATTGTACTCGGATTATTTGGGGTCGTTATCCACTTCAGTTGCGGGGGGTTGCACTACCCCAGTTCTGACAATCGCAGCCATGGCGAGTTCGGGCAGTAGTCCATCCTCACCCGCCGGACTGGAAAGTCGGGTCTCTCCCATCTTGGCACTGCCGGGGAACTCCTGTTGCTGCTGGGATGGAAATGGAGCTGAGACATCCACAAACCCTTTTGGAATCAGACACTCCATGATTTTTTCAATGGGGGGTTAACGGGAACATCATCAACATGAGTATTATTCATGAGTTTCCATGGCCGTGTGAAATTATCAGAGGGGAGGACTTACAATGACTTTGTGAAGTGGTATCGGGTAGCAGTATGACATGTATGGAGGCCACAGTGGGCACAGTGGTACTGGGTGGGCAACATAGATTCCCCAGACCGGGTCAAGTGGTGATGAGTTGTGTCCTTTCAGAATCGGAATTCTGCACATGAAGCCGCAAAGATGTCACGACATTGAATAGAACAAAGACCATCAATCATGAACCATTGTTCCCCCCTGTCAGGTGAGGGTTGTTAGATTTTATGTCATGAACCGTTGTTTATTTTTTGTGTGGTCCCAACTCAGCCCTGCAAAAACCAATCGAGGTTTCGATTGCGAAACGCAGTGCGATTTGGATCCCTGGGTGTCCTTGAGTCATGGCACGGTGATTTGCATCAACTGCGCTGGAATCCATCGATCCTTTGGTGTCCATGTGTCAGACGCCTCAGCCTGGGTACAGTAGACCGAATGGTGATAGTGATAGGGTCACTGGTAGCCTTTTGGTAAACATAGCAATGGAACATTACCCTGTCGAATTCGAAAGTGATTTTTCTCTTGAATCGAGTGTTGGGATGCATTGCCTTGTTATATTTCCGGAGGGTCAACTGAAGGGAAGTTCATATGTTGCTTTAAAGAAAAGACAACATGTTTATTTTTTGCAGGAAATCCAAGGTTAGGACATGTTTCGAGGTAGTTAATGGTGCCCAACCCTCAAACCAAGAGAGGTTGGAAGGGGCGGCACGGCGTCATTCTCAGGTCATATGTGCGGTCTTTGAAATTGGACAAGTTGAAGCTGGGCGGTGCTTTCAGCATTGGGGTGTTTAAAAGGGAACATCTACAGACCAATACATGTTCATATAATCATATATATATATATTTCATTATATATATATATATTGCATGTATCTATACGATCCTATATGTATATTTTACAGTTATACATGTTGTATTGGTTCACAATGTATTTCTGTAGAAACGACCATCAAAACCCAATGATTTGATGGATATCATCGCACATCCATTCGGCCGTTGTCACGAGATGGTTTCATGATTGTTCCAGTAATGTCCAGTATCTATGTAGTGTGGGGTTTCCAGCCATGGTTACCAGAGGATACAAAAAACCATTGAAAAACGCGCGAGATCTGCAGATGGCAACACATCCGAGGAAAGACAGCGAATGGCAGTTGCTTCTGGATGCTGGGGGCAATGACGCTTTCCAGGTGGGACGGGCCGCTTTAAAGGGTCAAACAATGACAGCCAGGAGTGTCAGGTTCACAATCGAAACCTGTCCAGTCTGATGTATTGAGTAGCCTTGTGGGGAGACATCCAGTATCATCCAGTCAAACTCTTGAGGATAGCTGCGTGCTAGCACAGCTGCTGCCCGTTGGGGTGTCCATTTTCGCGAATGACGTGCACATGGATCATCAATGGATTGCTTAGGCTTCATATTGCTTCAAGGGAAAATGTACCAGAAATCAATGGAAATCGTGCAACTCACATAATTTACAAAAAATGAGGTTTCAACCATTTCAGCCGTCGATTTTTCCACCAATTCTGAGAGATCAAGTTACATCCATGTCCACAGTTGGGTCGGGCCGCAGCCAGGATTTCCTCCAGGACTCTCAGAACGTTTCCAGAAAAGTGTGGATGACTTTGCCCATGGAAACGCGCTACCACACGCCAGCCGCAGATTTGTACAGGCTCGGAAGCCCTTGGAAAGCACACGAAACGGCATATTTGAGATGAATTGAAAGATTCCAAAAAGATTCAGTGATAATTAAAAAGATTCTGTAAGCTCATGTAAGTGCGGCATTGTGCTTTGAACCGACATGTTTTTTTTGGTGCGTCTCCACGCCCCAAAGCTTGGCTGTTGTTCATTCCTGCCTAGCACCAAGACATTTCAACCTATCAGTGGGTTAGCCATCTGCGGAAATGCTTGTGGTTGAAAATTAGACGGTACGAAGGATTTGTGCCCCTGAAAATTTCAGACTATAAGATATTCCAAAACGTTGAGAGTTGAGAAGCATTTTTGTTTGGCTGCCAGTATCCCTAGATATTGTCACTCAATCTCTCACCTCATGTTCCCACATTCATGATTTTCCGATCCCCATTAATTAATATTGCGCATATGGTTTGTGACATTTGTCAATGACTATGAACAAAATGAACACACACAAAGCTTAAGCCACTCACATCCACTCACAATATAAATGTAGGTCCTGTAGGTGATATGAACCTAGTATGAACCTAGTTAAAGGTTGCTTCAAAGCCCAGCCATTCCAATTGGCTCGTGGTCTTCGCCAGGCGGCGCCTGATGGCGATGTCTGCGGGCTCCGACCTGCCAGAGGAGTTGCGACCCATTCGACCTCCAGCGCCCAAGGTGCTGCAAACGAAGGAGAGCCGTGGCGCCGCTGCTGGTGACACGATGTGAATTCATGGTTAGTAGCGGTGAATAATGGTGAATAGCTGGCTAATATATCTTCAATATGTTATGGTTAGTATCTATATATTGTATCTTGTATGGTTAGTAATGGTTAATAGATGTTAAAGTGGTTATAATATCTATAGTGTATCATATTCATCTAATGATTAAATAGCTAGGGGTATATCTACATGCGGGGATGCTGATGATGCTGGTGATGTAAATCCATGGCCTTTTCGATGAGTGTAGTAATTGGGATTGTAACGTGGTTGAATCATTATATTTATTATTATAGTTATTGGTATTATTGTTGTTATTGTTACCCATAGGATCCATGTATGCCATATATGGTAACATTTACCATCAATATACCCCAAATGTTAGCATATATACCATACATGGATCCTATGGGTTATGATATTATATATTCTGTATGTTGGCACGTTGCTGGTGATTGTAATCTCTTTCTTCGACAGTTCTGCAGATCAGCACAACTCGTCGGACTGTGACGGTGATGAATGCCATTTCTAAAACTCGTCGGACCAGGACGGTAGTGATGTGTCATGCTGGTCATGTTGAGGGTTGATGAACTCTTTTTGCCAGAAATTGATCAGAATCTACCTGAATCTTTGATATATATAATATATATATATATATATACCTATCATAAACCCACCACATATATGATGTATTTTGTATATATCATAGGCTAAGTATTGCAATCTATAGTTTAAAACTCCTTAACCTCCTAAACTACAGCAGCTTAAGTGCAGGAACCTTTGTGGTCAGATGCAGAGCGTTGTCAGCTCTGTAAGGCACGGACGGACGGACCGCCGTGAATGATGAGGTTTTAAACACCCAACTTGTGTGTTGAATATTAGGGGGAAGGGAAATATAGTGAAATATCGTCTGCCAACCCTATGGTTTTGTACATTATATAGTGTTTACCGTAAAAAGAACACGTCCAACAGGTTTGGTCATTGTTTAATGGGGAAACCAATTTTTGGAAATTCGTTCAAAGTTGATTCGCATTGCAATTTGTTGGGGGCTAGAAAAGTCACGGGGGAGTACGTATAAGGTATTTAAGCATTTAGAACACATCCAGGGTGTTTGCTTGGTGCGTTGGTAAGCTTTGCCCATGATTGAGTTCCCTAATCAGGAGCACATTCAGCAGATATGGGATTGTACAATAATAATGGGTAACCATTAACCATGGGTAACCTATATACCAATATACTTTATATACCCCAAAACAGAGTGGATGGTATCGGTTAAGCTTCATTTCCCCAAAAGAAAACACCACCATTTAGATGGGCATCCCCTGTGTGACGTTGGACCTGCCACATGACCCAGGCGGACTTCTGGTTACTTCTAAGGAAGCATCATTGCCGCAAATGTGGTCGCTGCATTTGTCATTCGTGTTCACCACCCGAGTGCATGCGACCCCTTCCGCAGCTTGGGCATATGGAGCCTTGTCGCCATTGCAAGGCGGGTAGAGATATGTGACCGTCGTGGGGTTGAACATCAGATACCCTCCGGTAATCAAACATGGCAATTGGAAATCCCCTGCAATTTTTCGATGGGCAAATCATCTGCAAATGGGGGGATTTTACTGACTTACTGAGGGGGCCGGAGAAAACGCCTGTTTCAACTGCGCCCATGCAGGGTAATAGTGGGTGCAGAGTCTTTTTGGGTACAGCCATTGATAGCCGATAGCCATTGTTATATCCACGGTAGAATCCGATAGAATGCGGCAGACCCTGTAACTGTAATCCTCGCAATAATGTATCCGGATATGTGTGGTGATGTTTTGTGCATGACTGATTTTTATATATATATAAGCTTCAGGATCCCATGAAAACGTAGGTCCCCTCAGAAAAGACGGGGTTTCGAAAGAAAACCCGGGGTTTCGAAAAAATGTGATTTTTCCAAAACTTGGAAAATCATGAAAATGATGTAATT
>Ga0126342_10001104_pt1 | contig 35861 bp, 31 predicted proteins | sample Cyp1metagenome_FD_92528 | JGI IMG/M metagenome (GOLD analysis project Ga0126342, IMG submission 92528) | Coral microbial communities from Lord Howe Island, Old Settlement Bay, Australia - Cyphastrea 1 metagenome | ecosystem: Host-associated > Invertebrates > Cnidaria > Coral ... | reverse complement strand
ATGTATATAATGTACGTAATGTATGTAATGTATGTAATGTATGTCATGTATGTCATGTGTGTCATGTGTGTAATGTGTGTGTGTGATGCGTGTGATGTGTGTGATGTGTGTGTGACGCGTGCAATGTGTGTAATGTATGTATGGTTTGGTTTGGTTTGGTTTGGTTTGGTTTGGTATTGGTATGTATTGGTAAGTATTGGTATGTATTGGTATGTACTGGTATGTATTGGTATGTATTGGTATGTATTGGTATGTATTGGTATGTATTGGTATGTATTGGTATGCATGCATGCATGCATGTATGCATGTATGCATGTATGCATGGATGCATGTATGTTTGTATGCATGTATCATGTACGCATGCATGCATGCATGCATGCATGGATGGATGGATGGATGGATGGATGTATCTGTGTGTGATTATGTGTGATTATGTACGATTGTGTATGATTATGTATGATTATGTATGATTATGTATGATTATGTATGTATGTATGTTTGTATGTTTGCATGTTTGTAAGTCTGTATGTTTGTATGTTTGTATGTATGTATGTGTATGTATGTGTATGTATGTGTATGTATGTATATGTATGTGTATGTATGTGTATGCTGTATGTGTATGTATGTGTATGTATGATTATGTATGATTATGTATGATTATGTATGATTATGTATGATTATGTATGATTATGTATGATTATGTATGATTATGTGTGATTATGTATGATTATGTATGATTATGTATGATTATGTATGATTTTGTATGATTTTGTATGATTATGTATGATTATGTATGATTATGCATGATTATGTATGGTTATGTATGGTTATGTATGGTTATGTATGATTATGTGTGGTTGTGTATGATTATGTATGGGATGATTATGTATGATTATGTATGATTATGTGTGATTATGTGTGATTATGTATGATTATGGATGATTATGCATGATTATGCATGATTATGCATGATTATGCATGCTTATGCATGATTATGCATGATTATGCATGATTATGAATGATTATGGATGATTATGGATGATTATGTATGATTATGTATGATTATGTATGATTATGTATGATTATGTATGATTATGTATGATTCTGTATGATTATGTATGATTATGTATGATTATGTATTATTATATATATGTATGGTATGGTATGGTATGCTATGCTATGGTATGGTATGCTATGGTATGGTATGGTATGTATGATTATGTATGATTATAGATGTATGTAAGTGTGTAAGTATGTAAGTATGTAAGTATGTAAGTATGTAAGTATGTAAGTATGTAAGTATGTAAGTATGTAAGTATGTAAGTATGTAAGTATGTAAGTATGTAAGTATGATTATGTGTGTATGTATGTAGGTAGGTAGGTAGGTAGGTAGGCGGGCATGTATGTATGTACGTACGTACGTACGTATGTATGTATGATTGTGCATGTATGTGTGATTATATATATATATATGTAACTATATGTATGTATGTATGTATGTAGGTAGGTAGGTAGGTAGGTAGGCATGTAGGTAGGTAGGTATGCAGGTATGTAGGTATGTAGGTAGGTATGTAGGTAGGTAGGTAGGTAGGTAGGTATGCAGGTATGTAGGTATGTAGGTAGGTATGTAGGTAGGTAGGTCGGTAGGTATGTATTTATGGATTTGCATATGTAATATACAGATTTAGTTGTATCTATGATGACATGTGTATATGATCATCTCTCCCTCTCACTCTCCATCGATCCCTCAATGGAGATCATGGAGTTAGACAGAGTTAGCACTAATATCGGCTAAGCATGGCTAGGTCATAAACAGAGTCAAACGCCAGCCACCAGCATCATCAATGGATAAATTTGGTTTCGGGATGCTTCGGGGCCCATCATTGAACGGTTATGAAAGGTTGAAAACGCTTCCCCTTGAAGTCCTCCCGCCACTGCATCAGCAACGGGGCCTGTGGGCAATATGGTTCTAAACACGCAATAGCCACGAGATACACTCCATGGTGGCTGGTTACAAGGGATTTGTGATCGCCATATAATTCATGAATCCGTATACAATAAATCCACGCAAATCAGCTGCACATGGTAGGACAGCCACCTTCAGGCATCGCTGAGGATATTAAGGGTTGCTAATGGTGAAGTCTGCAACATCCTGTGACTTGCGCTATGGCCAGCAGAAACTTGGCATTCGACACTTGCTTCTGCCCAAGCCTCATCCACAGAAAGCTCCCACACCACGGTTTTGCACAGGAAATCCAACGTGGCAATATCAGGTGAACTTGTAGCTGATTGAAACACCGGAGGAACAAAAAACGCCATGGCCCCCCTTTGGGGCCGCCACTTCTTCCCAGCGATCGTGGCGCAATTTCGGTATCTTTTCCTCACCGGGCGTTGTCCCAACCCATCTCCATTGCTGGAATGTCAACTCGAGATCATCTGCACCAATGATAAACATGGCTTACTTCCCAGTGTACTTTTAATGACATCTATGCTATACAAATATATATATATATATATAATACGTATACTGTATACATATGAAAACACATCATTGGCTAGCGTATCGAGGGTCTAGTATCGAAAAGCTTCTGGGAACCAGCAGAATAGAACCGAGTTTCATCATATGTCTTCAGATTTCCTCAAGTATTCCTCAAGTATCAAGTATTGAGCTGCTCCAATTTCCTCAAAAATACGACACCAGGTGGTCAAATGCGGATGCGTTCTTCAGAAGCAGCAAGTCATTTGCGGGACAACAGGTCTTCTGGGTACCCCAAAACATGAGGCTTTGAGCCAAGAAGTCACTTCCAAATTGGAGTCCCCGAAACAAATTGGATAACGTTTCCTAAAAAATGCCACAAGGATGGTGTTCAACATTGTTCAACATGTTCAACAATAAACGGTACCCTCCGGTAAACTAACAATGTGACATAGATGTGGAAAACCCACCATTTGTATGTCATCTTCCTGTGATTTTTCCATGGGTTTCCACATCTTTCGGTTTACCCCAGGGTAACCATTGAAGGGGCACCCGGCAGCGCACTGAGGACCCCGGACCCGGGCCACATTGGCCTTCCGCGCAGCGTAGGCCACCGCATGAGCTGCAGATTTGGCGGATAGAATGATGGCCTCGAGGGATGGTTTTTGGATGTTTTTGTTACCACCTTTTTATGGTGTACATTGGCATACTATTATATAATGTTACTATATGTTACTATATGTTACTCTATTTTAATCTATTATATAATGTTACTATTGCAGGTGCAGTCTTCGCTCTGTGCTTGCATGATATGTACTTAGGGGTTCTAAAAATGAGATGCACACAAATAGTATCAAATACAGCAGTACAAAGTCGCGCAATGTCGTTCATAGATGTGTGAAAAAGCACGTGCGGACCCAGTCACGTGATACTCTGCAAGTGCATCTGCGCAGTTGCGGCTACAGTATCAGTTCATGACTGTTCATGCATGGACACATAATGTATTGCATGTGTGTGTGTGCATGCAGCATGCTCATATATAAATGCAATTAAATGCAGGTACTATATTTTTTTTGACTGCCATGGTTCCGTGCCAAACGCGTGGCACATGGGTGAAACCGCGGGCATGCGACAGCGATACTCAAAATTGACGGCTTCTTGCAAGTTCCAACAATTTGTGATTTTGTTCCTCAATATTTTCGAACATTCCTCTTTCAATTTTTTCCCAAGCATATCTACTAGTGTACAATAGCCACTGTTGCCTGGGACCCCCCACTCTTTTGTGTTTTTCCAACATTGTAGTTAACCGCTGAATTACGTTCATAACATTTCATAACTAACTCTCCTCAGGGCATCACTGTTGCTCGATCGTAAAATATGTCCAGCAAGTTTCACTCGCCTATCTTTTAATAATTCCGAGAATAGCTTTATGTTGCTGGGTGTCCCAGGTGTGTGGCCAATTTCTTCATTTGCCTTTTGCAAAACATATTCGTTTGTCTTTGAACGGTTGACAAAAGTTGTGCTAAGACCCAAGATTTTACGTAGGCCCCGCAATTGAAATGCATTAACTTTCTTTTGTTGCGTTTGTGTGAGGTGTACTGTCTCGAGTCAATAGAGAGGTTTGTTTCTGATAATGGCATCATAAACTTGCAGCTTCCATCTATTAGAACAAACTGTTGTCTTCCAGAAGGTGTCCAATTTGAACCACGTTTTCAATGTCTGGTGCATTTTGTGGTGTCCAAGGTAGGTCGTTTCTTCCACTCTGTTCAATTTCTGTCCGTCTGGAAACTTGATCACGTTGTTGCCGTTCATAGAGATATAACAACATTTGTTCCTATTCAAATGTAGGCCAAACTGTTTTGAAACTCCCTCAACTTCAGCTAATAATAATCTATTCGCCGCCGCGGTATTGGTGGAAATCAAAACAGTGTCATCGGCATAATAAATTCTTTGGACAGGTAATTTGTTGGGATTTCTCCTCTGGTATGCAGAGTCTAGGTTCAAAGCCACATCTCTATCCACGACACGACGGACATAAGTAGTACGAATAGGCACGGCGATAGTGGGCAACCTTGTCTTATTCCGGCGGACTGAAGCTTTGCGGTTGATGTTCCATATTCATCCTCAACAAAAAAAAGGAGGCTTTAGTGTAACAATCATCTAGTACCTCTATGAAGATGTCATGAATTCCTAGTCTATGTAGTGCTATCCATAAACGACAGTGCTGAACCTTGTCAAATGCAGATACTAGATACTATGCATATATATATATATATCATGTTTCAATGCGTATACTGCATATCATTCATATATATCAAATATTCCCAACAAAAAAAAAAATCACTATATAACTATATAATACTCAAAGTCTAAATTGTACATTTTTCTCACCCACATGCACCCAAGAAAGACATGTTTGCATCTGTTACGTTTGAAATCAAAAGCTATTGCCTCAGCTACGTTTGTCCAGTCCAGGGCTCTAAGTTTATGGCATTGTGTACCTTTTGCTCGTGCTCTCTGCGCAGGGCTACAATGTCCTGCAATGCCAGATCCGGCTTGCGAAAAACACCCTGAAAAACGACGGGAAAAAAGGGAAGTTCCTCCTGTTCGCATATTTTTACCCTATGTGTAGACATGTTTTTAGCTACTAGCATCACATTTTAGGGGTTGCCCACTTTGCCGACCCGAAGGTGCTACATTCCCTCGCCAAAAAAATAACCTTGGCTGAATGGAAACAGGCCTGTCGGTCTTCTGGAAGATGGTTCAAGTCAACCACCTGATCAAATTAGCAACACCTCTGAAGAATGCAAACAAAGGAAACCAGATGAAACCAGGCCTCATCAATTTGCCTTAGATGGAAATCACTTTGAAAGACGCTGGTCGCTCAAAAACCTTGACAACATTTGACAGCCGTGATGCTTGCAGCTGAAACAGTAAATTAAACCAGCCATTGTATGCCGCTGTAACTTACTTTAACAGTCGTTTTACGACCTTGCATGGTCGTGCCATCTTGCTGCGAAAAATGTAGGCTCCCTGCATAGAATCTGCTGCGGCCTTTGCCTAGACAAGTTGGAGTGAAGTTGATCACCCCAGAGATCAACTTAATGGAAAATGATGGAACATGAGGAAACATCATGAAACATACCCTCTGGTTATTTCACATAGCTATTGAAAATGGCCATTTATAGTGGATTTTCCCATTAAAAATGGTGATTTTCCATAGTTATGTTAGTTTACCAGAGGGTACTGGCAAAAAAAAGGCAGCCACCAGCCGCCAGGGACCTCTACAGAGATCCCCCACCTCCAGGTCCGCATTTGGCAGCTGGAATTTCTCGAGGTTCTGTTCCAGTGCCTAAAGCATCCGCAGGATGGAATGGTCATGTGCCATTGCCATGTTTTTTTTTTAATAGCTGGGTCTATCTACAGACAGACAGATAGATAGATGGATGGATTGGATGGATGGATAGAGAAATAGAGAAATAGAGAAGTAGAGAAGTAGATAAAGACACATATAGATATAGATATAGATATAGAGATATAGATATATAGATATAATATAATATAGTTATAATATAGATATAATATAGATATATAGATATATAGATATAGATATGAGATAAAGATATAGATATAGATATACCAGTAGATATGGATATGGACATGGATGATGCCAACCGATCTCCAAAATTGCGACATCACTGACTTTGACTTTGAGACTCCAAAGATATCAGCAGGTTGCATGAGGGCAGCACCACAGGTAGGCAGCGACCCAAAAATGGAACCACGACTTGGGGCAGCTTAGTTTGTGCATCTGGGTTTGTCTAAACATAGGGATCAAGAAATTTGAGCAGCAGCGGCATTGTTGCACGTGTACTCGAAGGTGGTTTTGAAGGCACTTTCCTTGGAGGCCGAGCGTGATGAAGAAGTCTCTCGCAACAATTTCAAATCCAGATTGATGAACCCTGGTTGATCGTGTAACTGGATATAGTACAGTACAGTACCCCCCCAAAAGTCAAAGGCAAAAAATTATAGGAGTAAATTGGTTTTGCTGCAGGTATACCACCCCTTTTTTCCAACCAGGGTCTATCAATCCCAAGAGCTGTCATTGCCGCTCCATCTAAGCTAAGTTGGTCGCTCCTACCACTTCTCCTTTGGGAGATGCACCTGGCGCAGCACGGCTGGGACCGGGATTCAGCCAGTGCAATAAACATAAACAACTACCATTTAACATGGTTGAAATCCCACCCCCCTAAAATATGATCATATTGGAGGTGCTTCATTGTTTTATTTATACCAGATTATATCAGATGATCAAAAACCCTTTCGACACACCAGGCAAATTACCCAACTTGGTCTGCTCCCAAGCCGCGTTGTTTTACAGCGAAGCGACACGCCGAGCTGCAAATCTGTACACGTCGAGCTGGGCCTCAAAGCCCCAACACAGCTGGTTCAGCCGAGCCCTCCCTGAACAATATGGAATTCTGAGGAAAAAAGGCACACCAAAGTGACTATTTGATACCATTTCTTGTGAACATATGTGAAAATGATGTAGCTTATTATCCATGGGTGCAATCTTTCTACCCGATTTCCAAGCCCATATTGCCATATTTTGTCATTGGAGATCATGGAAATTCATGGAATGATCATCCCATGGATTGGATCTCCGTCTGGAGTCACCGATTTCATTCCTGTCGACTGCAGGCTGTCCAGAAATCAGTTCGACTGCAGCATCTCATAGCAGTCATAGCATCTCGGCGTGTTTGGCTCCTTACGATTGGAGCTGATCACCAGCAGAATCCATCTGCTGGATACCCCTGAGTCTCCCAAAGATGTGGTGTGGTTGTAACGTTTCAGAAACCCATGGGTTTGTCTTGGAGATGACTTGTGTTATACACATTAGAATAAACAAGAAACCCTCCCATTCCATCAACTATCGTCAGGATGTAGTTTCCTTATGATCTCGTAGCTGATAAGGCTGATAAGATAAATATAGATATATAAATGATAATACATGTGCCATCCAGCCAGCCATCCACCGATCCATCCGTCCATCTGTATACTTCTTCAAGCTCCTTCACTTGTCGGTACAACACAATAAGGATCCCCCTAGATGTAAGTTGGTGTATGTTGGTGTGTAACCCATCCAGCTGCAGATTTAGCAACCATAAGTCCAGTATATTCATTCTAGTCTAATGTACTTATAACCCATGGCAATGGAAAATTCAAACCTTTATTGGAAAATATGAATGCACCATGGAAGTAAATAGGATATTTGCCAGCACCAGGTTTAACTTTCTAGATTTTCCGAAAATTTTCCAACCAGCCATCTCGTGGGCAGGTAGAAATCAACATTTTATCAACATCTTATTATTCAATAATGGGGGGCCCCATTGGGGTTAACCCCTGGGATCCCCTGAGATCCCCTGGGCACCCGCACGCCGCCGCCAAGGCTGTGCCTTTGGTGGGCCTGCGCGGGCGCGGCGTGGAGATGCAATGGATTTTGCCAGAAACGGGTTTAGATGGAAAACATGGTGATTTATTGAGCGTAAAAAACACATCTGGTTTTGACCAGGAAGAAAAGTAAAACTAGATTGTACTAGATTTAGCAATCAAAACTGGGGACCAAAGCATCAACAATGGAGTGGTTGATAGATTGGTTGCAGAGAAACTAGAGAGGAAAGCACCTATTTTATAAATTCTAGGGGTTCTTGCGAATTCTGCCTGAACCAAATCAGCAAACACATGTGAACAAATGATCTTCCATGATTTTCGGTAACGTCCAAAATGCCTGATTGTCAAACCCTGTGAAACCCAAATCATCGCCTTGTTCAGATCCGGAAAATTATCTTCCAAAGCAATATTTGGATATATTTGGGGGATCGTCCATGTTCGAGTTCGAGGGATTTCGCGGCTGCAGCCGCTGCAGCCCCAATCTAGACATGAGGATTGCTCAAACATAGAAATTCATGTACACAATTAGTGCTAGAGCATTCAATCTTGGGAGTGTGTGATCTTGAGCGCAAATATATGCAAATATTATATTATTTCGGATAGCTAACTTCGCTAACCAAGCTGCTCACGATGGTCGGTTCATCCCCTACCGCTGTTGTACATCCCCATGTCATCAGTTTCTGATGGAATGTCGTACTGTTTGCTGCGTCTTAAAGTTGGATAAGTTGGTTGATTCCGTCTTTGCTTAGATTTTCTTAGTATCCTTGATTCTTTTGTGTTGTAATATGGTGACTTTGGTGACTCTGTGGTTTTATCCTCAGTTGTTGTTGTTGTTGTTCTTTATCCCCACTTTGATATGACAACTGCTGTGGTCAAGAAGTAAAATTGAATCATAGAAATCACCAGGTGATCCCCATGTTGGTTTCTCCCAGCATCCCATGGTTAACATCAAAGTATTCATCCTTGAAAATTGTTTCTTTGTTGGGAAAGTCATGATTTTTAGTGATTAAACCCAGTTAAACCTTCATTTGATCCCCAACTTTGGTTCGTGACAGAGTCTCACCCGCGTTTTTTACTGATAGAATACGGATGAATACGGTAACATATCGTAACATCATGTCAAAACCTCTTTTCTTTGCGTTTCAACTGCCATTTTTGCTGCGTTCAAACCTCCATCGTTTGCCAAGCCGCTCGGTCGAAAACATTCCGAGCCCGGGCTGCCAGCTTCATCGCCCACACTGGTGGAAGCAGTGCCTGCCCACGAAGTGGATGGGGTTTCAGGCGGGGGAAAATGGTCAATATAATGATTATTCAATGGCAATACAAAAGGTGGATAAAGGTGGTATATATGCTGATCAATAATGGTTGATATCACCCGAAAAGTAAAATTAGTCGGTTCCCTTACTACCGTATCCATATGTAAAATCAGCATCCTTTGAGAGTAAATCGCCTAGCCTATATGACATATTATAATATTATATACATATGTATATGCAATTTATTATGTATTATTAAATGGACCATTTCCTATAGCTACGTTAAATTACCAAAGGGCCCCAAACAGGGCTGAAGAGTGAAACATGTGACACCACCAGCCAGTTTGGTTGAAACTTGAAACCAAGCTCTTTGACCTCAAGTCACTCCACATACAGGGGTCACACCTGCATATCTTACCTGTAAAATTCAATTTCTGGGAGTATGGGTGTTTGAATGGAACGTCTTGGTAGCAAATGAAATCACCATTTGATGGGAAGCCCTAGGCCCTGGGTGTTCAATCAACCATGGTATGTATTTTAAGCCGGGACTGACATCACTGGATTTCAAGTTGCAATGACTCCAGAGAGGAACCTCAAAAAGCCTTCACCGCTTTCTAAATACAAACGCTGAATGCAAACACGAACCCCTAAATTTAATGGTGCCGGCCATTCTTCGTACCAAACCATCCACATTTACGGGGGTCCAGAAATAGGGAAAAAAGCAACTGCAACCGCAACCTGTTTGCTTTTTATACCACAAAAACAGATGAGGGTTGTTCTTGGTGGCCTTCTGAGGCCAGCGGAAGGGTGCGCTCAACCCCCCGACCAATTTGATGGCAAGTGCTCCAGGTGCCTGCGTGGTCGGATGAAGATGCAGAGAGATGGGCGTCGCAGTCAGCCCATTGGGACTGCCATTGCCTTGGCATGAATCAGATGGTTTGAATGTGTGTACACTAACTATATCTAACTATTATATACTGAGATCTTTCTTTTTCCCCCCTCTCTCTCTCACTCTCTCTCCCTGTTTGCTTTTAATTGTTTTTTTCTGGGGTTCTGCTGGAATTTATCACTTCATGATTTCCAGCTGAGCTTGGCCAAAGAGAGGTTTCAAGCTCGGGCCAGTCTACTTCCGGGAAATCCACTGCATGAGTGGCCAATCCTCGCCATGTTGCTCCAGCGTCTTTTCGTCAACAAGATGCTGCGAAACTCCTCAAGAAGGCAAGAATTGTCTGCAGGTAACAAGCCAATTTAAGTGTGATTTGGTATTGACCCAGCTCGCCAACTGCTCGCAACATCAAAGCCTGCTAGAAGGTCTTTCTGCAGCAGGCACTCTTTGCAAACACCATCTCCTGCAATGCGGCAAAACATGGCAAAACGGCGTGGCAAATTCTACTCCCTGCGTGCAGTAGCGAGGTGGTCCCAGCTGTTTAACTGATGCATCTGACTGAAACTTGAAAACCTTGAAACAGGATACATGCTGATGCATGCTGGAGCTGTAAAACTCAGTACTTACAGGTCGGACTGCTCTGCAGTTTGGAACAGACCTTCCTATAGTCAGATAGATTTCACACACAAGGCCAACAGGGGTTACACCTGTCATGTGCCCAAATGGTTTGCATCCAAAGCGCCGCCAGCAAATATGACATACAAAATTGATCCTGATTATTGGTGACACGTGCAAGGGTGACGAAACATTTCCTGCATGAATCTAATTGCTTAATTACAGTAATTAATCAACATTCATCATTCATCAGTCATGATAATGCTCCTTGTGGTAGAATCGGTAGAACTGGTCAGACTTTCTTAAGTCGAAAAACTTCCTGGCAATGGCAATAGCCTCCGTCCTTCAGCCAGTTCGTTCCATGGATAGTGAACACTGCAGGTGGCACATTCCACCACCAAACTTTCACCAGCCGCATCGGCCGCGCTTTCTTCGGGCGTGTCTGGTGCCACTGCCTTTTCACTCGACTTTTCCGCCTTCTCCGCCTTCTTCTTGGCAATACGCTCCGCCTGCTGCCCTCAGATCTCAAACGGTGGTGTCAGTGGATGAAGGGAAAGTTAAGAGGCAACTTATAGTATGTAGTACAGGGTTTACACCAAATGTAGATGTAGAGTTTTCCCGGACATTCCCCCTTCCACCAATTTTGGGAAGTTGCTTTTTACTAATATCTATAGAATGTACAGTATATATATATATATATAATTCTACCAGCAACAAGCCCCCGAGCCCCACTGCTTACTCCAAGCTGCGGGCTTCATCCAAAACCCATTGTGGTGCTGCTTTTACCACCTTGTGGGCCTCAATTTCTTGGCATTTCTTGGCAAAATGAAACACCCGCTATGGCTGGAACCCGACATGAATAGATCCAATCCATTCCACTACAAGGGTTCAGTTTGGGGTGTAGTTAGCATCAAACGGAAGGGACCAGTGCAAGTACCCTCTGGTAATTTAACATAGTTATTGAAAATGGTGATTTATAGTGGATTTTCCCATGAAAAATGGTGATTTTCCATAGCTATGTTAAATTACCAGAGGGTAGTATGGTTTAAATTAGTTCAGAATAAAATGGGACCCACCACACTGGAGGCAAAAAGGTGCCTCTCACGAGGCCAGTTTCAGCAAGGGGGTGGACGTTACACATCCAAATGGTGAGGGATCATGTGTCATCATTTGTCCAATCGTTGTGAAAAATGTGGGGTACCCATGCCCCCATGGGAACAGGACATCGATTTATGATGATTTATGGTCTATGGAGATCTATGGAGTAATCATTATCCCAGTCTTTCTTCCCCAAAAGTTTTGAAGATGTTTCAAGCCAGCAGTACCCTCTGGTAAACTAACATAGCTATGGAAAATCACCATTTTTCATGGGAAAACTCACTATAAATGGCCATTTTCAATAGCTATTTTGACATAACCAGAGGCTAAATCCTTTGTCAGACTTCCTGTTCCCAGGAAGTCGGGCGGCCAGTGCCTAGATATGTCGAGATGCAAGGGCCCCGTGCTTGTCGCCCAGCCGCTGCAAGCGCGCCAAGTTCCGTTGAACACGCTCCAATTCCACCTGGTTTGAGGCGGCTCTCAGCTCATCCATGGCATCGATCCTTGGTAAACTCCAGATGTGATACCCAGCCTATCAGGCCATTACCCTCTGGTTATGTCAAAATAGCTATTGAATATGGCCATAGAAATAGTGGATTTACCATGATTTACCTATTGAAAATGGTGATTTTCCATAGTTTTGTGAGTTTACCAGAGGGTACCCAATATGACCCAGTGATATGCTGTGGCTGTGACTTATGGATAGGTGGTTTGATCATCTCAATCTTGGGGATAGGACTTGATTTTTTTTTTTCCGGGCGGGCATGATCGAGAAAGAGATTACAGTAATCATGATTAATCAACATTATACAAATATTTAATAATTGAAGTCACCGGTGATCCGCTCTTCTAACTTCGAAACTTTGCCCGCTGTGCGTCCAGGCAGCTCTTTACTGGGCTGCATCAACTTGGATGCCACTGCCTGAGACCCAGGGAAGCTTGTCTCTCCACTCATGACTACAGTATAAGATCGTATCATGGGGATAAAATTATGATATATTGATATTGATATTGATATATAATGAAAGAATATATAAATGGGACAACGATATATTGATATGTATACATATATATATGATGAAAGAATATATAAATGGGACAACTATGGAAAATTAGATGGAAAAAGCGTATCAATATTCCTGATTCAATTTCTATCAATATGTATCATAGACCAAGCCTTTTCAAAGCGCCCATTTTGGGACAAATCATCCATGACCCCCTGCCTCTGAAGATCGATCCACTGCAGACTTCTCCTGTCTCTGCAACTCACCGGCGTGTCTCTGCTTCTCCAGTTTTCGCAGGCGCTCTTCTTCTTGGACCTTGGCCCAGAAAGGCTGTGAAATGCTGTGAAGAGAATGGCGAATGGATGCGAATGGCGAATCATTTAACTGACACTTTCTGATACTTTCTGGCTAAACCCTCGGATGTCTGGAATCAAAAATTGTCTCTACAGTAGAGCTGATTGATGTCTCAGGTATTTTGGCTCACTTGGTTTTAAACAAAGTCGTTGAATGCATCTTTTTCATCGAACTGGACAAACACAGGCTCACAAGCGAACCAGTTGCAAAAATGCCTCAGCTGCGGCCTCGTTTCGTCTCTTCACAATCTCTTCATGTCTTTCTCTGATTTGCCGTTTCAACCCATCTGTGGAAAAAAAGCCACTGCGGATCATCATCCCAAAACATCCCAAATATATGGCTTTCAGATGCTTTAAGTTACTTCAAGATTAAAATAAAAAAATGTGAAACCACCAACCAATCTTTCTTCACCACCGAGCAACGATGAAGTCGGGCAACTTGCGCTTGGGGCCCAAGGGGTCATGGTCTTCGGTTCGCCCCGTGCTATCAATGTGCTTCACTTCATGGCCAGCACTGACCAGCTCATCTGCAACAACCTGTGCTGGGGTCACTGCAGAGGTTCTGGAGGTTTTGAGGAAATCCAGACGGCATGGAGCAACAACTACTGAACACATGAGCTGAAAAATGGTTCACACATCAAGAATGGAAGCTCTTGTTGACATGCAACAATCAAGAATCAACTTTTCAAACTGGGTTCGTCTGAAAAATCTGGAAAAGAAGTAAGCCCCAAATCCACTCTTATCATAAGCATCATTAATCATTATATATATAATATATATATATATATATTATATGCCCAATAGAATGGCCAGTAATGATCATGCTCCCATGTCTCAATGGCCAGTTGTATAGCTGTCCTGTCGATGATCCAGTCGCCAGTCAGGCTCGAATCCCAGGAAGCAGCTCCTGCTGCGCTTGCCGTGCCAGGCCAATTCCACCAGGGCGTGTTGCGCCTGGGGCCAGCTGCACCAAAATAGGGTTGAACTTTTAATCACTACAATGTGGGGCCCCCCAGTTATAAGTTGGTTTATAACCCCCAGTAACTATAGTTATAAGTACCATAAACCATAGTTATTGGATGTTATTGGAGTTATAAACCAACTTAGCTATCTAGGGGGCCCCATCACTTTGTATGGCTATATTAAACATAAAATACACATAGTGATTAAAGCAAGTTCAACCCATAGTGATTCATAATTTAATATAGTTGAATTACTTGTTATTATGGTTTATTGCCTACCGTGGATTACGGGAAACCATGGGTTGAACTTGCTTCACTATGGGTTGAACTTGTCAAACCTGGATTAGTAAACCCTTGCTTTTATTTTGGTTTGTGGATAATAGGAGGTACCACTGATTTTGAGAGGAATCTATCACTATTCTGGGGATTCTGGGGGGGCTCCCCTATCTATTGATTGGGTCTGATATGGTCTAATATGGTGTTGCATGGCTTGGCTATAGGCTTTATCATGTTTATCCAAGCCCGGCGCTGATGGATGTATTCTCCAAGGAAAATGAGAGGCAACCACGGCTCTGAAAGCCAAGTCTGGGATTGGCGCATTTTCGGTGTCTGTTGCATTACTGGAGGGATCGGGTAGGAGATGCATGAAGTGGGTTTCTATTCATCTAACTCCTTCCAAAAAGAAAAAGCTACTGGTTTCTGTTGTAAGAGTTTCCTACGCAAAATCAAGACCCATTCAAAGGATATTTAGAGATATTTAGAGTTGTCAGGGAGTATCTGGCAGGCAACCTTCCACTAACATCCACTAACCTTCCCCCAATGTTCATCATTGTTCATCATCTTTCATGTCTCACCTCGTCCGTCTTCACGTGCTTCAAGATGCCATAGGCCGACTCCCTCCCCAGCGCAACGTGTTTGTAAGCGATGCCGCGCATGCGGCAGCTAGACTTCAAGGCTCGTACCGAGAAGTGCTCACACGGAGCGTGGACGTCGCCACGGTGATCGCTGGCCCTGAAATCGTAGAGGACTCCTATCCGGCCAAAGTCCCAGGAGGGGGTAAGAACGTGGGAGGGGACACACCAACCAACAGCTAAGAAGTATAGAATACATTAGAATACTGAATACTGTACTCTTTTTGAAAACAGGCTTCAGTGGGAATAAATGCAAACAAAAAAGAATAACAAGTACCAAATGGGAATGTGCGCTACAAGCCTCAACCAGTTCGCACAGTTGTGGTAGACAAGAATTTGCGATAGAGATTCGTATAATAATGACAGGACAATCAAGAGATCAGGAGGATATGAGGAATAACCTGCCCTATCATCCTACAGCAATCTTGACTCATTAGTGGGTTCAACCCTCTTTCTGAGTATAGCAATGCAGTCGTTCCAAGTTGACATGGAAAGCAAGTTGCATCCAGTTGCGGCAAAGACACGAACTGAATTCAACTGCAAGAGCTCGTAGAAGGATTTCTCAGTCATCTGTCCGTGGCCGATGGACAGGACGGTCACTTTGTCCATGGTTGGCAACGAGAGATTTTCACGGGCAAAGTTCGACTCCATTAAGTCACCTCTGGCGGCCGGTGACATCCGGTGACCCAATGGGGAGCCCCAAGGATGTCACGTGTGAAAACCCACCCAATGGGGGGAGGAAAATCTTGGGCATCCACCATAAATTGGACCAAAACCTAACATTCAGTGCATCATCTTTAAAAAGCCACGCCTTTCCCATGCCATCTCTCTGCATCTGCTCGATTCATTTGCTGTTCGTATTCTTCAAACTGCTGCGCCAACAGGAAGGTGTTGTCCTCGTTCATGGACCTCTGCCAGGGCAGCAAATGTCAGCAGAATGGGACCGCCATGGACCGCTGCCATGATCCTCCATGCCATTCATGCCATTCCAATGGGTAGTGACGACCGAATTCTGGGAGATAAGGGGGAACGATTTCATGGTCAACCCAATGATGTTCAATGAAATCGGCGGTGCCGATTTATTTTGTGTGACCATTTGGGATGGTTTATGGCCTGGCATTTTGGATCCCTCAATATCAATATATATACTATATATATACAATATATATATATTATACAATATATATATATATATTTAATTGATATGTGGACATAAAAATACACAGAATCTATACAAACTATATAATGTGGTAAGTTAGGGAAACCCCCAGTGACTTCTTATAATCCTTGGCTCATCTTGGCTCCTCATTTCTATAATAGGGAACATTCCCATTAGATACCAAAAGTCAATGGCTTCCTGGATTGGTTTAAGGAAAAATCATGGAAAATCAAAACCGGAAACCATGGATTTTCCCATGAAATACAGTGAATGTTCGAAATCCTACATCACCTTGGATGGTTGAAACATGTTGAAACCCTATTAATAATGGGATGAGCATGGATAAACCACCTATCAACTCCTGCAGGATTTCGCAACCATCCACAGTGGGGGGTTCCTCCGCCCACCTGCGACCAAGCCACTCTTCTTCCAGCTGAGCGGCCAAGACGGCATCGGCATCCGCCCCATGTAGTTCGCCTCGAAATTGGGATTTCAGATGAAGTTTTTCTTTTGTATTTGTTTTTGTCGTCTTTTTGTTGCTTAATTTAAGCATCAACAATTCATAACAATTCAATGCATTGTGTCACGCGTCGTTTTTTTTCTGTGGGCGCGTTTGTTTTGCCATATTGGAAGAGAGTTTTTTTCCTGGATATGTTGTTCCCTTCAGCATAGATCTGGGAAACAATTGGAAGTATGGATCAGAACATATCGAAACCCTGGCACCATGGTGAGCATCATTTTTTGTGGACGTTCATCCACGAACATACAGATGTTTTAGGATGTGTTGACCCCCTCCCCCGAGCAATGATGGTAACCAATAATTACGCTAGCATGTGGTAACCAAGACATTTCAATAACATACCTTTGCAAAAAATAAAAAACTCTTGTATACTGTATGAGTCATTGAGTCATTAATGTTAATTAATCGCAACCGATGTGTACATATAGAAAGGGTGCGATGAGCAAGAACTCAGGCGTTCTGCGTATCAGAAACGATCAGAAACTGGTGCAAAGCGCGGATACAGCCAGCGGCAATCGGGAGTCTCATAGAATCATGCCGCCATAAAAAACATAAAATATGATGTGAAGAATTATGAAGATATTTCTTTATTCTTTACACATCAAGCTCAGGAGACTACAAAAACAAAGGATGTGCCACCAGCACGTCTTCGTGCCCGCATGATCTAGTGACCGAAATGACGTGGGAAGCCCAGTGCTAAACCATGCCTGCTCACGTGTAAAATACGTGTTGTTGTTATTCCTAGCTTACACCACCATCATTGGGCTATGCAAGATTGGCTTATTTGGCTTATGGCTTATATGAGCAATCTCGAAAACCTAGGTTCACGGAAAGGACGGACATCCACAAATTTGGGAAGGTCCCATCGCTTACCACACGTTTGTACAATAATGATATATGGTAAACTTGGGGGGGTATCGCTTGCAGGAAACTGCTACAGTTTTATATATATATAATTCACATACATCAACGTCCAATTTGGGTATCACTAATGTGGATATTAGAGAATTAAATACCATGACATAACCTTGAAAAGGGGTCTCGCTAATTTGGGAAGGTCCAATCGCTTACCGCGTGTTTTTAACAATTTCCATCAATTTCCATAAACCAATGTCCGTCCAATACATATTTAGTATATTTTAGTATTGCCAGGGTTTTTGCGGTGGCTCATATGATATTTTAATGGGTTTCCCACATCTGCTGCTGTTAAGGCACAACAAGCCCCTAGCGCTGGTGGATCATCTTCAAACTGCAGTCTCAAGGCCAATTCCTCATCCTCAGCTTCCGCAACACCAGGGTTGGAGACTTAGAGTCTACGTAAAATTCTTCCAATCTCTTTCCCAAACCCTGGGGGAGCCAGAAAAAAAAAAAAAATGGATAGACTGGTGAATTCAGCTGTGCTTCAGTGGGAATGAATGCAGCTTGTGCCTTGGCAGCCTTGGCCAACTTCTTCCCCCATCGATTGGGCTGGCAGCTGGAGCTGGATCCCATCCGCTCCTGGAGTCCCAAGTCATCAGCAGCTCCAGCCATTAGCAGCAACTCTGCTGCATGTTCCGCATCGAAAGCCGCTGATTGCAAGGCATTCTTGGAGGCACTTTCTTCAAAGCCCAGCTGAAGCAATTGCTGCAAGGCTGCGTTGCGTGCAGGATCACTCCACAAAAGTTGCAGAGTATCAGCCCCCAGCTGATGTGAGGACTGCAACTTCGAGAGTTCCGTGGACTTTCGTGGGTCTTCCGGATCGGTCAGGGTCTGCCACTGCTTCTTCATCTGCATGCTGGTGGGGTAGAAGAAGATGGGCACCGTGATGCGCCCCCCGGCGACCTCTGGCATCTTGGGCACTCCGTGGCGTTGGGTTCCAAAGATCACTAGGTCGCAGTCCTGAAAAAGCGACATCTGGGAGGCGTTCAAAACAAATCACGAAATTGGAACGTACCAGATGGACTCAAAGGATTTCCATGGATTTCCCAGGCATCTTCGTATCTCTTAGTGTGTTAACTGTTAATACTTGTCAAAATGGAACCTACTATGACCTACTCTTCGGCACCATGAAGTGACATGATTTAAGTTGAACAATGTCCAAACCCGGTTTGAGAATTTGAAAGGAGATGAAAGGAGAATCCTCCTCAAAAAAATGATGAACAATTATGAACAATTAAAGCCTTTTTGGGGGGCCATTGGACTCATCCTGAAGCAACAAGGGCGTCTTGTCGATGGTCAGAATCCGCTCATGGCCAAAGCTGAAGAGGGCCGTCCAGCAATCGTGGCGATGACTCCCGAGCACCGAGTCGCCATCGGGATACCAGTTCAGGGCGATGCCGGCCGTCCGGTCCGCCAGGCCGTATTCGGAGAAGAACTGCTGCAGCAGCTTATCGAAAGCTGGGGAGGAGCCCTGGGTGTACCGGGCACCTTGGTTTCCCTGAAGCTTCATCTTCCCTTCCTTGTCGTATTTCACATGCGATGCCCCAGTGGAAAAGTCTCGGGTTCTGGCTGCGGAGGATTTCCATTCGGTGTTGTTCAACAGTTCATCATAGATGGCCGGATCTGCCGCATACTTCCGCCTGACCTCCACGTCTCTCCACCAAGAGGCCGTACTAGTTGAAGCATCAGAAGCCAAGGAAGCTCCAATGTTGAGACTGGTGGCAGTTTTGCTTCCCAACTCCTTGGACATATATTCGTGTACTCCCCATGGTCGTGGGATTTCCCTTTCATCCTTCTGCCACCATTTGGCCACAAACTGCTCAGAGCGACCTAAGACTTTGGCGATCTCAGCTTTACTCTTGCCCTCCTTACGGAAGTGAATGGCCCTCAGCCGATCTTGAAAAATCTTGTGCCCCTCCGAACTGTTAGACTCGAAATGCCCCTCCAGCTGGAAATGGCTCTCGTCGAACTCGGTGATCTGCTCACCTTTGTTAGCAAATTCGATCCAGCGGTAGACTTTTGTGGAGCCGGCCCTTGGTCCAGGACAAACAAGCCGTGAACGATCAGAAAATGACAGAAACCATCAGAAACCTACTTTTGCCAATATCGATCGACACCTAAGATATTTTTCTCATCATCAGTCAATTGGCCACTGGTTTCATAAAGCCATCAAACTCCCGTAAGAGATCAACTCATCCAAAGAGAGTCCAAAGATCGCAAGAGATTTCTCTGTGCAGCCACGACTCTCTTTGGGCCCCTTGGTGGCATCAGATAACTTTTGCAACGGCATGACCGCGTGACCGCGTTCGCGCGCAGCCGTGGTGTTTTTTTCACGCGCCCAACAGCTTGGAGCCAGGAGCCAAAGAGTTCAGGGACGGGAATGAATGACCTATCATTGCAATCACTGTGGGAAACACGCTGCTGCAGTATGTTGCAGTCTAATTTCCATGGTTTTCTGCAAAATGGTTGCGCACACACCCCAAAAAAAAACAGATGCGCCTAGAATAAGTGAGGCTTCCCATAAATCAACCCCATAAATCATACATTTTTGGGCTGGATTGTCCAGCCCAAAACCATCCAGCCATTGGGGTACCCGCTTCGTTCGGCGAAATCCCGTACCGGGTGCCTCCGTAACGTCCCCGATAGCTGGCCACTGCAAGTCTGAAGGCCTGCCATGAAAACCTCGACTCCCAGAACGAAAACAATGAAAATCCAACAGGTCATTAATGCATATTATTGCATATTCATATATATATATATATGTATATTAATGATTTATATGTAACTCTCTCACCATCAATATGTTTGCGAAAGTCAATTTCTAGCCCCTTGGTTCCACATCTTTGGAATATGATGAAATACCCCACTAGCTCCGAAGCGCTCCCTCTCCAGACCAAAGCGCCTGATTCAAGATGTGTGTGGTCCTGGTGTTCCTGCCGGCAAAGTCCACAGGATTCCAGCTTATTACTGTGGGTTACTGTGGCAAAGCCAATAATGAACCACCCCCAAAACCACCATAAGATCCATAAGTGGGTTGCATATGGTTGCATAACCATCATGTTTTTGCATGTTTTTGCATAGTCTTCGTCTTTCTGTAAGCCAGCTTGCCCAGCTTTCGATCCAGATTTGACGCTGGATTTATCAACTTGTTCAACGTTGGATATGATAAAATCATTCATATCCAGATCCACTAATATGATGACGCACAACCAAACAAAGCTAAACAGTCAATGATATTCCTGCAGATTGCTATCACTCAAAAATGGTATGCTGTTGTGGGCCCATTTGGTCATATTTCGCATCCGTTCGCATCCAAAGCCACCTATTTTGGGGGCCCAAAGGTGCTGAGTCATCGGCAAAATCTAAAACGGTGGTAAGTCCAAAATAGGCGAGACCCCAACTGGTAGCGATTCGAATCTGGAAAATGATGTTTTAAACTTCCTTCCAAACCACTTGGTTCCCAGCTGCAAGTCACAACAAAAAATCCGCTGGCTGTGCTCCTCGCCATCTTCTCAGCAGTGTTGTTGATCCAATCTGGTGGTCGTCGCCTCTTTCAACTCCCCATCATTTAAACATTCGAGTCAAATTTTGGCCGGTGCTCAGTGGATAATATAAATATGGACAATTGGCAGGGAGGGAAACAAAAACGCATTGAAGCTGCTGGAATTGTCATGAATTTTCTACTGATAGTCCACTGAAGCACCGGCCGGCTGGACTTTCTTGGTTTCTGATGGGCCCTGGCCTCAGCAAGGCCCAGCACAAATCAGAAGCGAAGTGGTTGCAATTGTTCCTGGCACGCAGACGGGGGAACCTCGGGAACCTCGCTCGGGGACCTCAGTTTTCCACAGATTGCCTTCGCCATTGGCCCGTTTCCCATTCAGAATAAGTGCAGCCACCTGAAATCGGGGTGGTTCTTCGGATTATATACATACATATTATGTGTGTGTGTGTGTCAAACGTCTCAATTTTGCATCATGTTTGGTCCCCGAAATTCTCATAGAAACATATAGAAACCCTCTTTTGCAAACCCGATCCGTGTGGCAGATCCGATTGCATCCAAGTGGCTCTATGAGACTGTATTGTTTTCCATGCCTGGGGCTCAGTAGAGAAGGTACCCCAGTGAGGTCTTTGGGTCTGGATCGGTCTGGATCTGGATCCAATTTGAGCCCGATATGTCCCAAAAACATCCAAAAACATCCAAAAACCACTGGTATCTGCAAGTTGTGGTCTGAAACTGATAACATCTGATAAATGATCCAAACCCACATTCTAGATCATTCTACAAGGGAACCGTGAACAAAACTCCGCTGGTTTTCCCCCAGGACCCGCTTAGGAAGGACTACACCCTGGAAGACCCCAAGAGGGCTGCACCATTCGTCCATCTCCATGTGGTCTCTGATGATGTTCAAGACCTGCTGGGAATACTGCTGGGATTCCCATGGATCAAAATGATGAAAATGATCAAAATCCAAACGGGGTACCCCAAAACATGAGATGCTTTACTATGTTTACTACCCTTAAAAATGAGATGGTTTCCACTTGTTTCCACCATTTTACTGCATATTACTGCATATTTATGTATATTTGCAAGTGCCGAAATCTGTCCCTAACAATGACATTTGACTCATACCGAAACTGCACATGCTGCGGCGGCTGCGGCCGATGGCCTGCTCCTGCGACCCTCTGAGCCGGCCCATCACTACCCTGTCGTAGAACTGGTAGTCCTCAGCCCGAAAGCCACGAAGATCCACGAAGCTGATCGAAGCTGCAGGTCATGGACATGGTGACAGACATCCACAACCCAAGTGCGCCATGTGTGGCCTCATCCTATGGCATTTCTATGCATTTCTACCGTTTTTAGCTGCGTGTTTATCTGTTTTTGCTATGAAAAATGGCGGCTTTCCATGGGTTTCTTATGGTTTCTTCATTTCTCAGAGTCTGAATGTTCCCATCACATCCATTCATATCCTTCATCTGGAGAATCAAATAAGCATCTTGAGGAAGGAGCCGGGTTCATCTCAGGCTTGCAGACGTAAATGCCCGTCTCCCCAAAGGAGTCATGTGCGCCAAAGGACTCAGCACCAAGCAGTTCAGAGAGAATTTCTTCGTGGGGCGTGCTAAATCCCCAAAGAAAGTGTTGTTACATCATCCCCAGAATTGGTTCAAGGGAACTCAGAAAAAAAACTGCAACGCGGGGTCTCAATGGGTCTCATGTTGGAACCCTGGGACAATCTCTACATGGACCTTTAGATCGAGAATCATGTACGAATCATTGGATGGGTTCAAGGGAAAATATACAGGAAGCCTCTAGATTTGATGCTGAAAACCATGGTGTCTATATATTTCTTAAACATCTTAAACCAGTCCATGTGTTCAAAAACCAGTCCATGTGTTAACCATGATCCTCGACTCTGAGATGCCGAGGCGTATTCATTGCCCAGCACCACCAAGCCGCTGTGGTAGGCGCCTCTGGCAATGCTGGGCTATCCTGTTGGGCCCTAGGGCCTGGGTGAAAATCGATGGAGGGAAAATCTACAATGATCCGATTCTGGGAGAACATGGCTGGTCAATGCTGGTGAGGGATGTTCATCATATATCTGGGTAAATTATAATATTTCACTAACCTGAATTAAGGCCATTTTAATTTTGGGATGATTCCCCTTACGAACTATGATTTCCAGTGAGGTCGTAGTGTCGTTATAATTTACCCAGATATATTCATCCCAGTCCCATACGGTCCCATACGGTCCCCTGGCCTGTGATGCCAGAACCAATGCTGTTGAAGAGGCTGATTCCAGAGAAGTCAAAGGTGTAGACGGACAGCCTCACCTGGTGACTGCTGTAGCTGTAGTTATGATGTGATCGATTTTCCAAGAATTTAGGCATCATGTGAACCCTCGAGGTGGCAATGATTGTTCAAATTCATCCCATTTTCCAAAAATCATCCCAAAAAGACATCATATGAGTCAATTAGATTCAATTAGTCCATATATGTCCATATTTCATCAATTAATCCTTATTAATCCTATTTAATCCTTAAGTTTCCAAGTTTTTTTCATGGTAACCTTCGTGAAGACCGCGAACCCCACGACTCCTCCAGCTCGCCCTTGGGCAGCACGGGCTCGGTATAGTCACCAGGCCTCGAGTAGGGGATGAAAAGGGGTCAAGTCGAAGAATCATGGGATTTCACCATGATTTAACCATGATTTAACCATCAACAACAGCAAAAAACCATGGGATGTTGCGTGATTTAACCATCAATAACGTGATTTAACCATCATTAACAATCAACAACAGCGAAACAATTGGGTTTAACATGGTTTAACCATCAATAACGTGATTTAACCATCAACAACAGCGAAACAATTGGGTTTAACATGGTTTAACCATCAACAACGGCGAAACAAATGGTAAGGGCGAAAAAAAATGGTGATGTAAACATCAACAATAGCCGAAAAGAATGGTTGTGATGATTTGGATTGATCATCAACGATGGGAGTATTACCATGGTAAGATGGTATGTATGTGTGTGTACTTGGTATGGTCATCCATCCCATACTGGGAATCCAAACAGAATGGGTCTTGGGTTTTTGTCAAGCCCCTATGGAAATGGACTGATGCATATTTATGACAGTACCTCCAAGGAACGGGTTAATCCAATCCAACTAACGTAACCATGACACATATGTACAACGTGTGTTGGTCCATATTCTTCAGAGATGTCTATCTTCTATATACTCGTGTCATGATATATGTATAATTATATGATTATATGTGTATATATATATATATATATATATATATTTGCGTGTGAGAGTGTGTTTGTGTCTGTGTGTGTGTGTGCATGTGCGTGAGTGTGTGTGATACATATCTCTATATTTGTAGGGATATTGTGATTTATTAAGCATTGTCACTGGATTTTGACAGGTTTTGAATGCGATTGGATGCAAATTCATGAGATGAGATGATGAGATGCGACTACGCTAGATAAGATAGATACTTTCATCAGGTCCATATACATACATACATACATACATTACATTACATTACATTACATTACATTACATTACATTACCATACATACATACATACATACATACATACATACACATATACATATACGTATATGTATGTGTATGTGCATGTATATGTCTATGCATAAATATATATATATATATATGTATCAGATCATGGTACGTTCGGAAGATAATGAAACGGACAAAGATCATGGTGGATGTCGTGACCGTGGAGCCACCTGGAAGGCTCGGCACCCATTGCCAGGAATTCTTCACAACAGCACGACGTTGCGTTCAGGTGATTGGAAACGATGGAGTCGATTGCGTCAATATACATACATGTGTATATATATATATATATATATGTGATTATATATGTATATGTATAGTTGAAACCATGTGCCAGTCCCAGGGCTGTTTTTGAGATGTTGATTGAAAAGTGTACCAGGAGTGTTGACTTAGATACGTTTCAGTGACCGGTGTTTGAAAATGTCTGCTGTAAGATCGGTTGCAAATGTCACCTGGGCGATATTTCTGTAGTCCTGTGGCCTTTTTTTTTGAACCCTCAAGCCGTAGCTGAGGAAAGCATTGGCATTTCATGTGCTTTCCTCAGATGTGATCAAAACGTAGTGACTTACCCTCTGGTAAACTAACATAGCTATTGAAAATGACCATTTATAGTGGATTTACCCATTAAAAATTTTGATTTTCCATAGTTATGTTAGTTTACCAGAGGGTACTGTATCAAGACGCATGGTCCAATGATGTCCAATGGATTCCAATGGCGCACTCGAAAAAAGCAGCGCCCAGCCGCTGACGTCGTGGCCTCTCTTTTCCGAGCTGGTCACAAGTCGTGAAACCCATGGCCTCTCGCATGACATGCACGACCTCATGACACATGGCAGCTGTCTTGATCTATCAACGAGGATGCTACAGCTACTCTGAGTTTCACAAAGTCCAAGTATGTCCAAGTGTTAGTTTTGAAAGTTTACGGGAACATCAGGAACATCCACCAAAATCTTCAGTTCATTTTCTCTGTTCGGCCGTAAATTGCTGGGTCAATGTGGGTCAATCCTCCATTCTCAGGCTGAGTTGAGACGGCGACTCCCTGCACGCAAGAGAGAAACCACAGCTTGCCGGTTCTCCTGCGCACAAGGGATGAGGTGCATATTATGGGGCAGCTGCTTCCGAGTCAACATTCAGAAACTGAAAGGTGTTTCCATGGCTTCCATTGGTTTACCAATTCAGCACATCATTTTTTTGCGAGATTGTTGGCCATGTTGGATGTGCGCCTCGTCAACGACAGGTGCCTCTTCAGCAATCCGCGCCACCTTTGGCACTGTAACGATGACACCCAAAAAAGTGAATCGAACGCTGACCAAAATCCATCAAAATCCATCCGATATCAGTTTTTTTCTTTTTTTCTCCTGCAACCTCCGAAAAGATAGAAGAGTAATTCACCAGTGGGCTTTTACCTGATTATCATGATATATCATGATTTCACTACTGTATGTTCTATCTGATTCTATCTCTTAAAGAGATAGAACTTTGGGGGGCAACGAAATCTCTGCAGCCATGTCTCAACCCGCCTCATCATGGTCCTCCTCCACCCACCGGTCGATAGGCAAACGGCCCCGGCGGTCCTCAGTGCAGCCCGATGTTTCCAGCGACTGGACTGGTTCAAGCCCAAGCTGCCAAAAATTGAGTCACTCAGGGGTCACTTGGGGTTCAAAGCTCAGCACCCCAGGAATTTTTACATGCGGCTGGATCTCCTGGATTGTTTACTCACCAAATCCGATCACTAGAACCAAGGCAGCAACCTGCAAACATGGAGATGCGCCGGCTTTCAGCAACTCCTGCAAGGTCGATTTGACAAAAACCCGGCTGACCTGGGATTCCCATGGATTCCCCTTGCCACCACCAGTGCCTCTATAACCCGAACGTGGCCCAAATAAGCCTTGGCTGCCAACTCCAAGAGCCGCAGGGAAAAGCGACATGATAATTTGATCATATTTGATCCATACGCACATGGATTTGACTGACAATATGGTACCACAAAATGTCATGCTGATTTATGGTTGAAAAAACGGTGTTCCCCATTCAAATGACCAGTTTGGGTACTCTGCAATTGGTACATGTCGACATGTGCTCCACGCTTCGCATTCAATCGTTTGAAGCTCTTGAAGGTTCCATTATAACGTGCATTGCTCACCCCCATCAATTCAATAATTATATGGAACCCCCCCCCCAAACGTGTCTGGAAACTGATTTCAATATAAAGTGGTTCCATCTGCTTAACATTTTTTCGTAGTGCCTATATAACTCTATATATACACATAATTATAAATATAATCATATCTGATCATTAATATCTATATTAGTGTCCTTTAATTATTCTTTTATAGAATTTTAATCCGATATATAATCAACTTTATCCTAAACCCATAGATCTATCTATACATATATATATGTCAGATGTATGTGTCCTTTATCCGTTCTTTTTCCCATATAGATCTGGCCCCGTTTGTTGCCCAGGTGGCAGCAGCATGGAGCGCCGTGCCATCGGTGCGATGCCTTGGTTCCCGAAACACATCGGCGCTTTTTCCATGGGAAAATCGTGGGAAAATCATGGGAAAATGATGGGGAAATGGAGGTTAGCTGGGAATATCATGGAACTACAAAATCCCCCCATCTAGTTCCATGTCAAACTCGAAGTCCATGTTTTGCAGCAAAAACATGCAAATCAAGAACATAGTTGACATTGATGTATGGTAATGTCGGAAACCCAATGCCATAAACCATCCCCAAAATCACCACAAATGGGTGGTATCCAGACCATCCTCAGTAGGCTTATATATGATTGGGTTTGCCACATTAGCCCAGTTTTTTTGGGGGGACAGCCACTTTCTGGGTCATATTGGATTATAACGTGTTATACCCTCTGGTAATTTAACATAGCTATTGAAAATGGCCCATGTATAGTTGATTTACCTATTACAAATTGTGATTTTCCATCTTTATGTTAGTTTACCAGAGGGTAACACTCCAATACCCATGAATCCTGATACACTCCTTGGCACGTAACAACTGGGGAAACTTCTGACCCAACTTACCATTTAAGACGCGAATTCATGCGAATTCCAGTGCTAAAGTATGAGCATACCAAAATACCTGCACAGTTTTGCGCGTAATGGTATATGTATATATATATATAGTCAATAAATAGTCAATAACTATACGAAGGTTCGGAACGACTCTCTGTCACTCAGCTGTGTTTCTGAGCCTGGCACTGACGCACGTCCACCAAGCCCGGAGCAGCTCGGGCAAGTTGCGCCACACAGCCTCGGTGGAACTTGAAGGATCATGGAGATTTCATGGGGATATTATGGGAGATAATCCATATCTATAACTGTATGACTATTTTACATATTATATATATAGTCAGTAAATATTGTTATTATTGTTACAATTATTGTTATGTTGATTGCTATTATTACTGGGTATTATTATCATTATTCTTATATATGTAGATATAAGTTTGAAGTACTTGTGGTATTTTGACATATTTGGACCTGAATGAAAACCACACCCTTTGACACAATGACCCTTCACGTGTGACAGTGGCCAGTTAGAAAAGTGCGATTTCCTGCCAAGGCCATCCCAGCTCTCCACAAAAATCATCGTTTGCGTATGAAAAGGTGTACAAAAAAAAAATAATTGAACCGGACGCAATGTGATCATGATCATGGTCCTTTCTATGCTCAGCTCCACCCTAAACATTTCTATGCGAATACGGTCCAATTCTGCTAACCCAGCGTTGAACATTAAAAGAAAATGCTGTCGTTCGCTTTGCAGTGTCAACCGTACCAAATGTTATCATTGAATATAGTAATCACACATCACACCAAAAATTGCAACCAATAGTTCTAGTCATAGATATAATTCCAATTCTAATCAGTTGCATAGATATATATATATATATATGTGATATTTATATGATATAAGTCATAGATAGGTATGTATATATGTAATCATATATACATGATATGAATCTAATCAGTTGATATAAATCAGGTCTAACCATAGATATTGAATGATATTGATATGATATAACTATAGTCTGTCATATAGTTGGCTGTTTCTTGGACCTCAAAAACCTGCCGATGGTGGTGCGACTTTCAGCAAAGCACCTGCCGAGCCGGCTAAGGCTGCACGATGTAAAGGCGTCGCTCCAGAGGCATCTCTGGCCTTCCGAAAAACCCATGGAGGTCATGATAAGGGAATCATGTCAAATTATTTGAAAATGATTGATTAATATTGATTAATTATTGATATTTATTGCCTTTGCAAATGGGAGTCTGACAGTCTGAGCTGAGAATGTTGGGGTTGCTTCCCAGATTTTTGGACCCCAAACTACCGCAAAATCCACATCCGTCAACAAACCGCGCAATCATCACCTTCCAGACCTGGTTTTCAAGTCAGTGTTGCACAAAAGGCCCCGATTTGGGCGACAAAACCCGATTTGGGCGACAAAAGGGATGCTTTTCCGGATGGTTTCCATGATTTTTCCACGGGTTTTCCAAAAAAAAATTGCACAATGATTCAATGGATTGGTTTAAGGGAAAATCTACAGGAAACCATAGGTTTTCTCACTAAATATGGGGTGTTCCATGGTTTTCCTGTAAATTTACCCTTAAACCAATCCATTGATTGATCCAGCAGTCAGCACCTCAGGATCCGCTCCGCGATCCAACAAGCGCTGCACCTGGACGGGATGGATTTTTGGATCTCGGGATCTCGGGAGCCTTGGGAAAAGACGGTAAACTCATGCAAATTACCCTCTGGTAATTTAACATAGCTATGGAAAATCACCATTTTTAATGGGAAAATCCACTATTTCTATGGTCATTTTCAATAGCTACGTTAAATTACCAGAGGGTATCCATAAACATGCTATCCATACATACACACACATATATTATATATTATATGATATGATAATAATATGATATGATATTTTATTTTATACTATATTATATTGTATATTGTAGTGCTATAAAACATAAAATTATATATATGTGTATATATATCATAAATAATCCATTTATAAATCATCATAAATTCTAACACGTCACCTATAAATGGGCCATGTTCCAAAGCTATGTTGGCTTACCGGAGTACAACGGGATATAATTAACTCACCAACTAATGTGGTAAACTCAATTGAAAAAAATATAAACCATCCAAAAATGCTAGGTTTATTATTGGGTTTCTGCAGTTTCCCAAACTTCAAGCGATGTAAGATCTTTTTTTGATCATGTATAGATGATACATTTAGATGATGCGTGAATTACCCTCTGGTAAACTAACATAACTATGGAAAATCACCATTTTTAATGGGTAAATCCACTATAAATGGCCATTTTCAATAGCTGTGTTAGTTTACCAGAGGGTATTGCGTAAAACTGGCATATTTCCAGAGTATCAGTCCTGGATCCAACCTGGTAAGTCCTGAGGCTCTCACCGCTTCGGTGTGCCCGCTGAGTGCTGCGATGTGTAGAGGTGATCTGCCCTCCAAGTCCAACTTATCCACCAAGGCGCCTCAAAAAAATCCCGCTCAAAGGCAGGTAGTCACTAGTCACTGCAAGCGATGATCATCATGTTCCGGAACAAGACATGTTAAGACATGTTAAGATCTCCGAAACTGAAGAATACATCACAAAAAAAAAACTATATTCAACTAATAGACCTCAACTATTCAACTATATTCAACTATATTCAACTGTTGAGTCTATATCTGAGTTTCGAAGCCTTGTTCCAGGGAATATTCGATGGCATCCATCTTGCCGGCCGATGCAGCCCAGTGAAGCACCGTTTGGCCTGTGCCATCCTCAGCTCTCGCTGCTATGATTTCCGGAATATCTATAGAATTTGAAAGTTAGTGATGCACATATCACTATATGATCATATATCATCATATTATGAAGATAAATTGAATAGGGTCCAGAATTGTTTCGGGAATGATTTTTTTCCCGTTTCGGGATTTTTTTGGGGATCAGTTTTCTGCCCGTTTTCCTTGCTATTTGCAGCATTTTGGAGCTGGAAGCTGCCATTTCAACTTCAACTGTCTTTGCAACATTTTGAAGTTCTCTCCTCTCATTTTCCATAGAATTTGCAGCATTTTGGTGGAATTTGTAACATTTTGGAGCTAGAAGCTGCCGTTTCAACGGTATTTGCAGCATTTTTGCGTTCGAACGTTTCATTTTCGATGGAATTTGCAACATTTTGTTGCTCGAACTGTTCATGTAACATGGTAGGTAGTTTGCAACTAGGGTTCATGTAGGGTTGGTTTAAGGGTTAGTTTAGGGGTTTTGTTTGGCTTTAAGTTTAAGGGTTGGTTTTAGAGTTAGGGTTTATTTAGGTTTTTTAAAGGGTTAGTTTAGGATCTTTTCAGGTTGTGTTTTAGGTTTTATTTAGGCTCGGTTTAAGATCTATTTATGGTTGGTTTAGGACCTATTTAGGGTTGGTTTATGTTGGTTTGAAGTTTGTTGAGGGTTGGTTTAGGATCTATTTAGGCCTGGTTTAAACATATATTTAGGGTTGGTTTCGGTTTATATTTGTTTGGGCTTGGGTGAGCATCTATTTGGAGCTGGTTTAGGGTGTGTTTAGGGTCTATCCAGGTTTGGTTTAGGATCTATCTAGAGTTGATGTAGGACCTATTCAGGATCGGTTTAAGGTGTGTTTAGCGTTGGTTTCAGATTTATTTGTCTGGTTTAAGAATGTTTAAGATCTATTTAGGGCTGGTGTAAGGTTTATCCGGGATTGTATAATTTCAAATTTATTTAGGGATGTTTAGGGTTTACTTAGCGTTGTTTTAGTGGTTCTTTGGTTGGTTTGGGGTTTATTTATGGTTGATTTAGGGTTTATTTATACAAGGATTGTCTGCAGTATGGGAAACAAAAAAGAGGGAAAAGCAGAGAAGCAGAAAAGCAGGTAAGCAAAAAAAACGGGAAGCAAAGAAGCAGGGAAAAGCAGAAAGCAGAGCAGCACAGAAGCTGGAAAAGCAGAAAAGCAGGGAAAAGCAGGGAAAAGCAGGGAAAAGCAGGGAAAAGCAGGGAAGCAGAGAGGCAGCACAGTGGAGAAGCAGAGAAGCAAAGAACTACAAAAGCAGAGAAGCAGGGAAAAGCAGAAAAGCAAAAAGCAAAGAAGCAGGGAAACAGAAATCAAAAAAAAACAAAGCGGAAAAAAATAATTCCCGAACAAAATAGCCCTCCGGACTCCGAAGTGTCTATCTTGTAGATGCGTATTTTGGAGGTGTGGGATGCCCCTATTTCAGGACATACCCCATATATACATATATATATAATTATATATATATATATATATCCAACACACCTACATATGTGTGTGTGTGTGTTTATTTAATGTCTGTGCGTTATAGAAAATATACAATAGGTGTGTTTTTGGATCATAGCTCAGCCGGTTTCCTCCTGATTTTTGGGGTCAAAAAAACCTTGGTCCTTTCGGGATGATTCCGCCATATTCCGCCGACCTGAGCTCAGGCACCACAACATTTGCCTCGTACTCATCCAGGAAGTCGGACAGTGTTGGCAGATCACGCACAGCCTGGAGCCATCTATCTCCGAAAAAAAACAAATCGATGGATAGTGATCCATAATGATCCATAGTCATAGTATGTCATAGTGTGATTTTAGATGATGATTTCAGATCATTAGCACTTTTTTTTGATTCATAGTAACTAGATGTGACTCAGATGTGACTAGAGATCATTGGAGATGATTAGATAACTGATGGTTGGAGATGGTTCGAGAGATACATATATGGATAAATAGCGACTACATATTATATTCAGGATGATTGGCAATTGTTAGTGACTGTTATTTGTTGACTGATTGCAGTGACTGAATATTCGGCCATCAATCACGATTGATTCTCAATGTCACTGAGCAAATGGCCATTGCAGGGGTCACACGCTCCTTGCTTCCTCTGCTGACCATGCCACCAAATGCTGGATGTGGCCATGCCATGCCATGCCATGGTCTGCCATGGTGCAGGTGGCACAAGAACCGTCCTCTGATGACGGGAAGAAGGCACCTCACTTGTGATGTCAAGATTGTCAAGGCACTCTTTGAGTCTGCGAAATCAAAACCCAATCAAAGAATATCCAGGATAAGGCTGGCACAGCAAGCTTGCAGCAACATGGAAGACCAATTTTCCGCCCCTGCAGCCGGCACGGAAATAGAGTGCGCTACGAATTTGAGCGCCTGGGCATGGAATCTCAACTCATCCCTAAAGGAAATTGACGCTACCTTTTTGAGAGGACCCATGCTACTTCAAGTGTCTGCAGGCCTGCACGACATGTTTGACGCCAGAATTGGATCGGTGACGCGCTTTCAGAAAAACGAGCGAGAGCTTGCACTTCTGTCATTCCTCATGCTGACTTTGGGACCCCCAAATTCCCAGTTGCGTGGCGTTTTGGGGAATTAAAACTTCGAGACCTTTTTTGGATGAGAAGCCAGGAAAGCCCGAAGAAACAAAGGTCTGACATGACACGGTCGTCTTCACGTCATGAGCTCGGGGCAAATGTTTGCATCTCACAGCTGGACTTTTACCTTTGAGCCGAAATCATCCGAACAGTTTTCCAGAGCAGCTTGGAGTGGCCAAACCTCGACGCATGGCTGACACGAAATCGGGTGCAGCGCACTGAAAGAAGACGTCATCCAAGCTGTTTGTCATGATCGAACTAGGCCACATGGCCAAACGAAGATCGCGAAGTTTCTGCGGAAGATTCTCTCCAGCAAATTTGCTGAAAGACTTCTTATGTACAAACAAAGGCCCTGCTCGCACTGAACACCTCTCCAACATCCTCATTTTGGATTTGAAAGTGCGTTTGACCACAACAGTTCCACAGCTTTGCGCGACAGGGACCCCTGTATTATTATAAAGGTGTGAATTTAACCTGCACTCATGAAATCTTTGTTCATCTCACAGATGGCTCATGGGTCTGCACATTGCCCTCCAGTCAACTGACAGCCTCCTGGTACAACAGGACCAATGCCCAACTTGCCATGACTTGCAATGGAAAACAATGGAAAACACATACCCAACAACATATGGGCTCGTCATCGAACAGCATCCACATCATAACGTCAACCCCGGAGTCATGCTGAACTCCTCTGTTCCGTTTAATGTGAAACATTTTCGGGGGGTAGGGGGCCTCCTGATTGATCAACAAGGGCCGTTTTCTTTTTCAGCGTTGACAGCAACCATCCAAACCATCCAAGTGGAAGGCCTGTTTCAAGGCATAGCTCTGAAAATCCAGATCGCACATGGTGGACCTTGGACCCGATGTCCGAAAGTAATCAGGTTAAACTATGATTCAAATCCCTTTTCTTGGGGTATGGCCTTCAATAACTGCCAGTATTTCTGGAATTATTGCCTTTTTATGACTTAATTGTTGAATTTAATGTTCATTGATTCCATTGGCTTCCAAAGTGAAGCCAAATCTGAGTTCATTGCTGGAAACGCGTGATCTCCTGAGATGCCAAGCTTTCGGTGAATCCAAAGTCTTGCCCCCCCACCAAAAAAAAGCTCAATTTACCAAGGAAGGCACCAGAGATCTCATCATCTTTGGACTACCTCAGGATCCAGTGACTGGTGACTGGAGCTTTTGGCTGGGAAAATCGGCGGAGAGATTTGTCCGAAAATGGGGGGTACCTAAATCTGATTCACCATTTTCCAAAGAAATGTGCTGTTTCATACACCCCAAGCTCGGGGATCTGACATTGTTTTCTGTAGCCTGCCTTTCTCACCAACTTCTCCAGTACAGCCTCTTGCGACATCCCCTCCTCCAGAATCACTTCAGGGAGAAGGGTGGCCTTGGTCTGGGATCAGAGGATAACCCCCAAGTAGTTAGTGATGTTTAGTGCTTGTGGGGTTAGTTCATCCAGGTGTAAATGGGATAACCCAGGAATAGGGGAAGTGATCCTTCACCAGGATCATTCACCAGTTGCCACGTGGGATGATCCTAAGGCCTAAGATGTTTTTCCTTGGTGAAAAATGTGAACTTGGTGAAAAATGTGAAAATGGCCTAGGGCACGGGCACCTCCAGATCAATGGGAATTTCAGGATCCTAAAATGGAGGTACTGTACCATAAAAGACCATATTTAATGGGGTTGTTCCCTTGGTACCTCCAATTTAGGTTCCTGACATGGCCATTGACCAGAACTCGACTTAATGGTCCATAATCACAGTCTCCGTTCAACTGGTCAATTTGCCACGCGTTGGTGGCAAATATTGGTAAACCCCTGTAAATACCACATGTTTGGACCAACCAATAAAGCTACTGAATGCTAATTAAGTAAATATAAATCTAAGTTTCAAGGTCCCAGATGTTCTCTGCTTTGGGGCTGAGCCACGGTGTATTTGCAGGTGCTGCAAGGGCAAAAGCTGCAAAACGCCGCCTGCACTGGATCCAGGAGATTTGAGAGGGGCTTGTAGGGCAGAGTTGGGCGCTGATGATTGGGTAACATTGAGATGTTGTATGAATGTCAAGGATATTGATGGATTTAACTGCTGAGTGGGGTGGAAAGCCTATGGTAGCTGGGGTCCGCAAATGCTATGTTTCTACGTCCACTGCCACCGAGAACCAAACACTAAAAGCCATGGTGACGCCATGGCTGCCCAGCTTCCAATCCAGTGGATCCTTGGCGCTCTCGCCCCGGCATTTGGAAAATGCAAAAAATGGAAGTCATTAGCCCAAAATGACTGGCAAAGGAATATTCATCCCCTCAATATCTGGCATCATATATACATATATATATATATGTGTGTGTGTATGTGTGTGTGTGACATCTGAACAGATGTAAAACTTCTTAATTTTGAATGATTATACGTTTGCAGGGGGCTGCAGGGAATGTCATGGTTCTGCAGCCAACGAAGACGGCTATGACATTCTGTGATATTGATCCGGGACGCTGGATCGACGTACCTGCTAACTTTCAGAAATGGGAAGAGGCTCAACCCAAGAACCTCCACGTCGTTTCATGTGAAATTTCAATTTACTGCACTGTTGTTGCAATCTGGAATCAATTTTGGTCATTTACGATTAGTTCAGCTGCATCAGAACCTTCCTCAGTATTTTCGCCGAAACCATGTCGCCGACAGTATTTTGATTTTCTGGATTATTTCGCCGAAACCATGTCGCCGATGTAT
>Ga0126342_10001103_pt1 | contig 35869 bp, 23 predicted proteins | sample Cyp1metagenome_FD_92528 | JGI IMG/M metagenome (GOLD analysis project Ga0126342, IMG submission 92528) | Coral microbial communities from Lord Howe Island, Old Settlement Bay, Australia - Cyphastrea 1 metagenome | ecosystem: Host-associated > Invertebrates > Cnidaria > Coral ... | reverse complement strand
TATCTATATCTATCTATATCTATCTATATCTATCTATATCTATCTATATCTATCTATATCTATCTATATCTATCTATATCTATATCTATCTATATCTATCTATATCTATCTATATCTATCTATCTATCTATCCATCCATCCATCCATCCATCCATCCATCCATCTATCTATCTATCTATCTAATCTATCGATCCATCCATCCATCCATCTATCTATCTCCATCTGATGAGCCTACTGCGTATTCTATCTCTGTGTGCTATAGCTGCTATATCTATCATTCATCTATTTACATCCATCTGTATCGATCTACATCTATCTACATCTATAAATCTATAATTTATAAATGGAGGTTTATAGCTGGGAAAATCACCTACAACCTAGCCATTTTCCATTGCCACGATATTCATTTGTCGAACTATCCTTTGGAATCGGGTTTCGAAATTGGGCATCTCCACAGCGGCATGGCATCATGGCACTTGTTTATGCCAAGCATCTGGAAGAACTTCAGCCTTTCCACCAGGTCGTTGATATAGCCTCCCAAAGGCTTCCTCAAGGCACATGAGATGGTTGATGAAAAAAATCATTCGCAGAACTTAACGTATAACTCATTGGAGTGGTTTCAGAACTTTCAGGAACAACATCAAGGAAAAACCATATATATATATAATTATATATATATATAGGTTTGAGTGGTTTTCATTGTTTTTACGTGTTTTTTTTGCATATTTTGGTGGGTTCCTGAACATGTTCCCTTCAACCACTCCAATAAACATCCCATCCCTTGGGAGTCACATCATTCCACTGGGGCCCTCAGCACTGGAGAAAAAATATGACCCGAATGCACCCGAATGAACACCCCCAACATACACAGGATACACGACACTGTCACGTTCATCCCAATATCACTCCAGACTTTCTGTTTACGCCGAGTTTACGCCCTGTTTATGAACGGATGGGGTCCCACTTATGATTGGAACTGTCACTATTATGGCAGGCCTCTTTTCAACCGAGCATCAGAGATGGATAGGAATGCTTGAGCCACATAGCTGGAGTTTTTCCATCAAAAATCTCGAAGAAGGCGGTCTCCAGATTTGCACCTAAGGCGAGGGCGGTAGCAGTTGGAAATGGATCGTTTGAATCATTGGCAGTCATTGGCACCTGGAGCTATACCCTGAAAATCCCGGTAAACATCTTAAATGTTATGGAAAATGATTCAACATACAATCATGACTTAGCTCGCAAAACATAGGGGCAGTGTTTCAGAGAATTTGAGGATCAGGATCAAGTCAATGCCCAACTGGTTGGTGGAGCCCTACCCCTCTGAAAAATGATGGAGTTCGTCAGTTGGGATGATGAAATTCGCATATATTATGGAAAAACAATCCAGCCATGTTCCAAACCACCAAGTCAATGCCCAAGGCGCTCATCAGCAGCAAACCTTTCACGGCCTTCTGAATATCTTTCAAGGACTGTTGAATCGCCTGCCGATGGCAGGTCGATGGTCAGCATTGACATCTGTGGCAAATTAAGTTGCGTTGGTCATTTTGAATCCGTCATCACTAGTAATTTATCAATAATATTGGTTATTAATAATTTAATTGCAATAGTAGTTTGATAATTTAAGTTGTATCCTTCAATATTTATCAGATTGAATCACGATGTTGAATTAGAAGATAGAATCATCCTCGTCTGCATCATCATCAGCAACTGCAGCAAAGTCTATGAGGAAAGCTCTCCATCAACATGAGTATGCTTTGAAGATCTTTGAAGTATGTTTACAAACCATAATCAGTTCAATAGCAGTTCCATCTGCCATCTGTGGACATGTCATTATATGTCATTCATCATCATAGATCATCACCTTTTCGAAGCAATCCATCTTAAAAGGCGGAAAGCCACACAAACCTTTCTCCCATCTACCACTAAAATCCTCCCAGGCCCGTTGCCTTCAGGAGGCCGTTGAATCTCTTCAATTCTTGCGCCAAGACAGTGTTCATGCTCTCTTCATAGAGGGTGGGATACTTCTCCTGATGGCGGATCTCGAAATTATCGAATTTCCTACGAACTTTTTGCAATCATCAAATAGGCATTGTGACCGAAAAACATGCAAGGACCAGCCATGTTCAGCGCAAGAAACATTGGAACAACACTTGTAGATATGAGCGCTAGCTACATTAATTAAGTTTATTACTGGTTGGTGGTATACCTACCCCTCTGAAAATATAAAAGTCAGTTGGGATGATTATTCCCAATATATGGAAAAATAAAAGCCATGTTCCAAACCACCAATCAGATTATGTCTTTATTCCACTGCGATGCGAGGAAGCCCGCAAGGGTACCTCGAGTACCTCGCAAGCTCTCGATGTTTTGTGTTCTTAACAGCTGGTGATATCCCGACCATCCAACTTGAGGATAATGAAGAAACAAAGATAAGAATACAACAACATACTGTAATATATTTACTGGTTGGTGGTTTCAACCCCTCTGAAAAATATGAGTTCGTCAGTTGGGATGATTATCCCATATATTATGGAAACGTAAAAAATGTTCCAAACCACCAACCAGTTTAATATGCTGTACCTCTGTTCATTCATGTTGATTCTTTGTCGCGTAAACCATAACTGGTTGGTGGTTTCAACCCCTCTGAAAAATATTCGTCAGTTGGGGTGATTCTTCCCAAATATATGGAAAAACAAAAAATGTTTGAAACTTTGAAACCACAAATCAGATAAGAAATGTTGAGACAGCGAACCCAACCAAACTTTCCCGTGAAGGTCCTGCACCTTTGCCACGTCCCAGGGTTCAGGCAGTCGGCTCAGTACATCCTGGTAGGCACAGCTCGTTTTTACCGACCATTAAAATCACTGCAAAATCCCGTGGAATCCCATGAACATTCCACTAGCCATTTGCCATGAACATCACATTTAGAGTTGGAATCAACATTGAAAACCCTTCCCCCCTCACATGAACATCACATTTCAAAAGTGGGTTTTAAACCAAAACGGTGTTTAACCAGCAAACATTGAAATACTCACCATCAATCACAAGGATTGATTCAATCCAATCTTTTCCTAGACCCTCCAATTACCCCACAACAATGGTAAAAGTACTCAAGACATGGGGCAAAACACCGTTTTCAAGGCGACTTTGAGGGTGGGTTGATGGATAAACTATCAGCAGTTTCAGGATCCGATTGAATCGGAGCTACTGTATATGGCCATATTTTGCGGTGATATTCCCCAAAATTTAACCATTAAATAGGCCTTAAATAGGCCTATTTAATGCTTAGGTCGGTTAGGTACCTCCAATGTAGCCATAGAAAGCAGCCTTGACCTCGCTCGCAACAAACCCGGCACCGGCGCCTTGGCGATTTCGCCGACCACCACGTCGGGCGAGGAGCCGCCCGCCGAACTGCTGGAGCCCGCAGTGAGCAGGAGCTCAGTCATCATGTTGTATGTCTCGCCCATTTCCTGCCGGTGCCCAGTGGTAGTTTACAAAGGGCTGAATCCCGGCAACCGAAAAACCATTGAAAAACAACTCTAAGCCCGTTGTTGAAGCCCCCAAGTGGCAACCATAATTAGCCATAGACACCCAAGCGAAGCCATGGTGTCTCATGGTGTAGTAGGGAATTTCCACATCATGGGAACTATAGAATGGGATAAAATGGGTGTGTTTTATCTTAGGGGTGGACATGGACTTAGCTTAGGTTCCTCGAATATGAATGGGATAACTTACTTGGGCCGGACACACGAATCCCCCCATATTCTCCGATTTCCAGTGGTGAAATGTTGCTAAACTTCACCAACCCTTCACCAACGATTCACCAGTTCATCAGTGCCACCAGCATTTTCCGCCCTCTCCTTGGTAAGGTTGGCGTTTTCGTGAAAGCCAAAGACGCCAGGAGGCGTCACCAAGGGCAGGTTGCGGATGTGTTCCAGATGCTCCTGGCGGTGAAGGGTTGCCCCAAAATGACAGGCAGTGAATACACCAAAGACTTTTCTATAATTACCAGAATTACCACCAAAAAAATGCCGAAAAGTGTTTCCAGAACGTTAACTATAGGTGATGTTACCTTAATTTCCAGGCTTCAAAAAAAACAACAAGCTTGCTATGGAACCGATTAGACATGTCGCACACCTCCGCTTTCTCAAACTCTCGGTTTCCTCACCTCGTAGCCTCCCTTGGGCGGCGGCACATAGGTGGCGCCATTCTGCTCTTGGTACAGGATGAAGTCATCTGTCAAGGCTTCCTGTCGAGTGATTGCCCGCAGAAAACTGGACCTAGATTTCACAGAAACATGAATCATCATGAATCCATGATTTCGTGGAGAGACCAGGACGGTCCTTAGCTTTTTGAGATCTATGATCTATGTCAGAATCTATGTCAATTTTCTGGAGGCTAGGTCTTAGGTTGAGATGTTCTTGTCTACTCAATTGGTGCAATGGCAGTTGCTAGGTTTTAGAGAAACATATGGCCATGCAGCGATGACTGCACCTACTTTATAGATCTTTACAGCATTATGTCAACCTAAACAAAAAGACCGTTTCCAGCTGACTGTGTTCTGGGATACATGTGAAACAGCTGCAGGTCATGTTGCAGGTCATCCCGGCCATCCAAAGTTGCCATGTCGGTGTGCCTGAAATGGGATGCCGGGATGCCCCATTTCAGGTGTGTTATACATGGGACCATCGAAGCCAATCGAAACCACCGGAGTTGGAGTCCCAGCCTGGCAGTAGTAGCTCTTCAACAGAGTGGCCTGGGGAAGCTGCTGCTCTGTCAGCTGCTGAGCAAAGATGGCAGTCGTTTGTTTCCTTGTTCATGGTGGAAAATTCAGTTAAACAATGTTAAACATACAATGAATTCTTATGGCGCCCCTGTTTATTGATGATCTAAACCGCAAAACACACATGCAACAAAGGTTTGCATTAATCTTCTCAAATTGAAGTAGTGTGGGAACAGGTTGAAAGCTGAAACAATCGGCAAATCTTCCTCACCATGGCTTACATCACTAATTTTTGTTGACCATATGTGTTCCCACAAAAATCTGCAAGCACAGTTGCCACGCGTAATCCTCCAACCTCAAAAGAGGTCAATAATTTTGGTGACCCCAAAGATCACCGCCCAGAACCATACAAGGCGGCGACCCCAGTTGTAAGTTGGTTTACCGGTCAAGCTTCAGTCATGGTCACCACAGTAATGAACCTAATTAGGTGTAAAGCAACTTAGCTAACTACAGTATGAACTGATTGATGGTTTCATTGCCAACTCTGTAATCTGTAATCAAGGAGGGTCATCTCTCCAAAAAGGCTAGACAATAATTAAAACATCGTCCAAACCACCAACTACGATTCGTATTGCATTGATCATATCAATCATTGCTTTTTAATATTTCATCAGCAATATTCAAGTAATCATTATTCCTTGGCCTCATTCATAATCATCAATCATTATGAATTCCTCATTTATAGGTGTCCATGGGGCTACCCCAATAGCTGGATGGTTAGTGGAAAATGTCATGTAAATAAATGGGTGATATATTTTGGGGTACCCCCATTTTAGGAAACTTTCAAACGTACTTATAGATGCTATTTCATGGGAAATATATCTCGGGGTACCCCCATTTTAGGAAACTTTCAAACGTACCTATAGATGCTATTCATTTATAAACCATCTATACTGGTTGGTGGTTTCAACTCCTTCTGAAAAATGATGGAGTTCGTCAGTTGGGATGATTATTCCATTCCCGATATGATGGGAAAGTCATAATCCAGCCATGTTCCAGTCACCACCAACCAGATTTCAGTGACTTAGGAAACCTCCATAAAAATTCCACTTTTCGTCCCACCACCAACCCCGCCCTGGGTCCCAGGGGTCCTGGGTCCCCAGGATGTCCCAGGTACCAAGAGCCGTCGGTCCATGGCTTCTGTGACTCGGCCACCATAGTTGCACTCGCCCGTCAAATAGTTCAGTGCCTGTTTCACGACGTGATGGGACCGGGATGGGACGTACCCTATTGGGGGTGCTTGTAGCGCTCCACTTAGTCAGTTAACACTATTTTTTACATTCCCAACGTGAGCTGAAATGTAGGGATAACTTAGCTTTAAAAAAACTCAATATATAACTGTAGTTCTATATCCCCGGTAAAACATAGTTGGAATTTGCCTAGTTCAACTTGTGTAAACTTAGCGACGCAGGTCAAGACCCATGTGGGTAACCTTACAGGCGGAGCAGCGACTTCGAATGTTGCGCATGGAGAGCACATCGCTGAAGATCGACTTCTGGTTCAACATGGGATATCCAAAAAATGGGATAATCTACCACTCAAGTAGCCATATGGTGAGAAAATGATGATGAATCATGAAATTTTGGTATGCCCAGATAGTTCATGTCAAATATATTGTAAGATTTGCCCCAGCCCGCTCTAATGCCTTTGCAACCATTTCCAACCATCACTTCTATAGGTACTTATGTACTATCACCCCGTTCCAGATGGCTAACTTAATCCAGAAACTTCATCGGTGCATCTTGTTGATTGATATATCATAGATCCATCAAATATTAAAGAAACATTTACATTTTTTTTTCGCACTGGTAGATAGATCAAGCCCAGACATATATGTTCCTTAAATAAACATCATCTGCCAAAAATGTTCTCTGTTCTACAGTCAGACTACCCAATCTGCCACATATCTCCCAGATTTTCTCAACCCTAGGTTAATGCACTGCTAAGCTGTTTAATTGGAGAACCGTGCAAGATCACTACTTGGTGGGTACAGTCCGCGATCGACATTGTGCCGCATGTAACTTTAGTGATGCCCTCCAGTAGTCAAACATAGCGATGGAAAATCAACCATTTATGTGTATATTATCACTATATTATATATATATATATTTGCATATATATTATATATACACACATATTAGATATATATATATAGAACATATATAAAGATAATGATTTTGCCATTGGTCTCCAGCTGTGGCCAGCTGTCACCGGCGCCTTGATGGGCGCCTCATTGGGATATTCGTCCAGGAACATCTGCAGCTGCCGCACCGAGATGCGAAGGTCGTTCTCGGTGAACCTTGCGAAGGTCGTTCCCGTGGATTGGGAGACAGGCCATGGTGATGTTTATGGCTGATTTAGTAGGATCTAATTATCCATCTATCAATGTATCTATGCATCAAAGAATCTATCAATCTATCTATGTATCTATGTATCGATCTATCTATCTATCTATCTATCAAACAATCTATCTATCCAACAAACCATCTATCAATCTATCAATCTATGTATCTATGTATCTATGTATCTATCTATCTATCTATTTATATCTATCTATCTATCGATCGATCGATCTATCTATCTAGACACATGATTGTAATGGTGGTTTAATGGGATTGACTGGTGATCGTTCATGGCGGTTGTTCATAGGGTTCATGGTGATTTAATGTTGGTTTTTACAGGATCTAATGGAATGGTAATCTAATGGTGATTTAATGGGATTGAACGGGGATATCATAGAGATACAATGGGGAAATAAACAATAGGGCTGATCCTGCACCCTCCAATATGGAAGAACTGGGTGAATAAGTATAGCGGTAAAAAAAATACAATGTGTCCCCCTTGCAGCATGGATTTACCTGTTTGGCCGACAATGGGTTGGAGCAAACCTAATAACTTGGGGTGATTTATATGTGGTACAACCATTTGAGCAGTGTCAAAAACGAGTGGACAGGCCATTTCACCAGCTCTCTCTCGGTGATTTCCCCATCAAAAGAGGGGACCAATCGCCCGTGTGGTATACCGATCCAATACCCAGTGACCAACAAACATGGGGATGTAAAAAATAAAAAAAATAACACCATACAAGATGGTGCCCCATAGTTAGCTAAGTTGGTTTATAACTCCAATAACTATGATTTATGGCACTTAATTGGTACTTATAACTATAGTTACTGGGGTTTATAAACCAACTTATAACTGGGGGGCCTCACATTGTATAGAGTTAGGATATCAGCACCTCAATGCATCAGTTGGTATTGCTAAGCTGGTGGAAATACTGTATCTTGACTGGCATAAAAATGGCCAATTGATGTAAATTCTGGCTACCCTTCAGCTGACTATACATACTAAGTAACTGCAACACGTTAACACCCAGGCTTAGGTGGATATATTTTTCTTTAAATGTATACACACACATATATATATACATATATATATATATATACATACATACATATATATATATATATACATATATATATATTTATAAATATATATATATATTAATACAAATAAACAAAAATATACATACGTAAAATTACAATAAATTACATATCTTCTCTGTTAGGGTAAGATAGCTATTACGCTAGCCGCTAGCTGGAAAACTACCCATACCATACAACTTGGACATGTAATCCCTGAGACTGGAAGAGCGGAGGTCGAAAGACATCCAAGCCATAGGAACTTCTCCAAATTCATCTTCGAGACATCCAAAAACATCAAAATCTGCAGTTCAATCTCCAAAAAACTACATCAAAAAAAAGATCTTGAAAAGTCATGGCCAGCCCTTCACCACCAACTATTCTCCCATCTCCCATCTCCAAGCGACTCATAGGCGATGTTCCATCCCAACGGGCCAAAGAGGCGTCGTTCTTGGATCACCGCATGGAAGAAGCACAGGTTGAAGCACAGGCCTTAGGCGCTGCCGTGAGAGGCAGACCCAGCCAGTTTTTTCGTTAAAAAAACGACGATGGAAAAGGGATGAAGTGATGAGATTAAGAAAAGGCTAATATCGTGTCACTAGATACTGGGACATATTCAATATGATTCCATCCAAGTATGGTAAACTTATATGTCCTAAATATCCTAATACATATTGATGTATTATGATATATTGATTCTTGGTTTCGGGTATTCTACCCATGTCCTCAGCAAAGCAATGGTAGCAATCTATCCATGCTGCTCCCTTCCGAGGGGCGTTTGAAAGCAGCGTCGCAAGTGCAGGCGTTGAAGAACTCCTTATGGGTCAAAACCGTGGTACCCAAATGGTTCCTTAGGTTATAGCTGGTGAATGGATGGTTATTCGTCGTTATTATTCCCAAATGTGGTGATAATAGGCTTCGACTCATCCCCACATAAAGAAATCCATCACATCCACATAATGATAATCCTACCACGGAACAAACAAATCCTCTAAAGTCTAAAGTTTAGAGGACTTGACTCGACCCATCTTGACCGTGCAAGTTTAGATGTTGAAACTTTGAGTTGCTTTTCCAAGCCCACCATTCATTTATTGTAGTTGTACTTACCTAAATGATCATCCACTTAATGCTGATGGTTGGTATAGCATATGTTGAACCACATTTACCCGAACAATCACCTAAATGCATGAAAATCGATGGGGCATGGGAAGCTTCCGGCGTGCACGGCATGCTGAAATGAACCTGGGGCTGTCTGCGCCTTTTCGGGTGATTCCTACAGACGACTTTGAATACAAATACATGATTACACAGTGAAGGACCGAACCGGCAATATCCAATATACCAAAAAAAAACATTTCGAGGATCCGTTTGCGAATGTTTTGCACTCTACTTTTCACTCATTCATTCCCGCTTTGGCCCAACTTCAATATATCCCCATATTTCCAGCGGCACTCCTCGTTGCTGATGGGGTCCATGTTGTAGGACCCTGTCATGTTGGCCCTCAAGCCCTTGGGTGCTTCATTGGTCATCTTGACCCCATTTTGCAGGATCGCCACGGGAAACCTGCCGAAAATTCTGGAGCGAGCCACGGGAATGTTTAAGGATGATTTTGGGATCGAATAGTAATATCAAACTAGTTTTTGTGTTGTGATTGAAAAGCAACTATACACACACACATATATATATATATATATATATATGTGCGTATAGATAAATATATATATATACATATGTATGTATAGGTATGTATACCGAGACCCTGCAAGTACCTATAAAAAATAGGTAAACATACTAACCTTCAGGGGTCAGACACCGATTGGTACATATATGTATATATCACATAGAAATATACAGTTTTCCTACAGGAAAACACAAACATTTTGTTGCGGTATATTAATGCACATTGCTTATGAGAGTCAAATATGTGGCTACAATCAATCAATCAATCAATCAATCAATCAATCCAGGGATGCGTCACACTTCAAGAAGCTGAAGAGAAAGACCTTCAACCCTTGGTACTGGCGTGGCCGCATGGCCCCTTGCTACATCCCCTGGATTTGACTTTGCCAGGTCATATTCATTTATGCTTCATAGGTCCAAAACTGATGAGTGAGGCCGGCTACCTCATTCTGCCACATCTGGAGCCGTATTTTGTAGCGAATTCAATCCGTTCAGAAGGCGCCCACATTTTCTGAGATGCTACTTTGTATATAGAAACCCCAATTTGTCGGACTCATATCAACACTTTAGCTAGGCTCCACCTCGAAACCAGCTGACTTCCAATTTGGTCTTACACTATGCAACCTATGTCACCACACCAAAAACACGGCTTCGTCTTAATTACACCATAATTTCCAAGGATTTCTTGGGTTTGCTTGAGGGCCCAAACAACATCACACAAAACAAATATAGTTTCCCGAATCATGGTGACATGGTGGCTTTCCCCTTCGGAACATGACCTTTTACATCCTTTTACCGCCGACTCAGCCGATCCATCGACCCATCGATCCATGAAACTTGTTGGAAGGATAAGAAGTGAGCCACAAGCGGAAGTCCTTGTGAACCTTCTTGGGGTCTTTCCTTACGAGGCGATTGGCACAAGATGGCACAACGTGGTAAACCGCCATAATAGCCACTGTTGGGGGACTGTTAAAACAAAAAAACGACCTTTTTCTGGTAAGCATCTGGAAAAATGAGGATGCCATATTCTTGGGTTTACTACATGAGTTCGAAAAATACATCGAATCAAGACATGTTCAAGTAGGTTTCAACAAACCCCATGAATTAATACATGTAGTGTTTAGGCTTAATTAAATCTATCCATGTCGCTGCACCAACGTACATATAATTTAGCAGCTGCAACCGTTACCAAGTTCCACCTGACTTCCCAACAGCCCCCCCCCGGTGGCTACTTGGATAGCCGAACTTGAATACCCGAAATCAACGACCCAAAATGGAGAATCATGCTAAATCATCTGCAAATGGGGATAGAATGCGTATAGTATAATGGGATAGATCATCAACAATACCATATATATCCATATATGGCTTTGTTTGAAAAAATGCCGCACCTAAATCTACTGGTTCATCATCATGTCTATCAACATGGCCATTTCAGGTGTTTATCCCATTTTCAGACACGTCCATATGCAATACTGAACCAGTTCAAAATCAAGAAGAAAAAACTAGTCATCCACAAATTCCCAAAAAATAACACGGCTTCATCAGCAACTTCGTGCTAGAAAAAATGGAAGACTCCGGCAACACTAACAGGTTCAATTTACTCAGTGGGGAGGTTCAACGATTTCATAATTGGTGTGACCAACAGAGCTTGTTTTTTCTTTCGATCAACCAAGAAAATCCAAGAGTTACATAGGGGAACAGTACCAGTTAACTTGTCAAAGTACAAGAACTTCAAAATGTGATTCCAAGGTTTTAGATGGTTTTGGGGTATCCGATGGTATCCTAATCCATCCAACCATTTATCCATCTAAGCCACTAAGCCCATTTTTTTTTAAGTCAACCCGAAAGCTCCATATTTATCCTCTGGTAACATAGCTATGGAGAACCATCATTATGAATAGGTATATAAATCACCATTTTTTTAAAGATAAATCACCATTCTTAATAGGTAAATCATCTTGAATCATCTATACATGGGCCATTGTCCGTAGCTATGTTAAATAGGCTGATGCCCAAATGTGGCTAATTTCACCAGCACCAGCATATGGCTATCAAGGATTCCCATTCAACATCACTAACCTCCGCATGAAGTCCAAGATGATTTATCAGCATCTTTTCTCATTCGATCCTATAAAAACATTAATTAATCACCATGAAATCCCACTAAATCATCAACCCCATTTTTTTCAGTAATTCAATCCCACTAAATCATCAACCCTCCAACTAATCATTAGATCATCCGGAAAAATCCAGAAATCATCCACCGTTCCACATTGTTCCACGCACAGCCAAGCGTCTCATCCAGCAGGCGTTCCAAGCGCGGCATCCAGCTCGTGGCCAAGTGGCAGTTCTGAAGCAGGACCCAGCCTCCGTCCTGGTTCCAGAGTTCCAGACCCAAAAAATGCTTAAGAACCAAGGTCTGACATCATGATTTATCACAAAATATCACTATTTTTTTATCATGGTTAGTAATTACATGTTTTTTGTGATGTTTTCGGTATGTTCGGGGGTTGCCAGATGTTGTAATATATGTTCTAAGTTGTTTTAATGTGTTATATAAAGCGATATATTGGAGACTTGGTGTTTCATCATGTCTTTTGTTCCCATGAGCCTCCAGGTATGCCCCTCCACCTGTCAACCCCCGAAGTGTTCATATCATATTTGGAGGGGATGAGCATCCATAAATTCATAGAAATTCCGGCTAGTTTGCTGTGAACAGAAGGGAGTCCCATGGGTTTGGGATGGTTTTCTCCGATGCCCATACTACCTAGACCTTGAAAGTACTCCCAAAAAATGTGTTTTTACCCTAAATTTCTAAAAAAAATGCCATACTTTGGGATCTTTGGCCCTTTTTTTTGGGTATATTAACGGTAAATATCATGGCACCCATCAGATATCATCAGCCCCCAGCCTTGGTGGCAATGTCCATGAGCCTTTCAGCCTTGGGACCTTGACCTTGTCCCAAAGAAATGCTGGCGACTTCACGGTGTTTCCTCGAACGAATTTTGCGAGAGGAATCTTGAGGTCTAATTCTAGCTTCACATGTTTTCATGTTCTTGATATATAGATATATATATATATATATATATTTATTTATTTATTTATTTAAATATATATATATATATATGTAGAAATAAACATACATAATGATAAGTATATATATATATTGTATATAATATATATATATAATATATTATATATATAATTTATAATGATAAATATATATAATGATAAATATATATAATGAATAATATATATATAGATATAATGAATGATATATATGTATATATATAATATACAATTAATGTATCCTTAGTTTCCGTGCCACTGGTTTGCAAAAGATATAGTCCACTTCCATCAATCCCAACGCCTCAAAAGGCTGACCTGGTAATGTCTCTACGGTCATCTTGGCCGGGCTTCAATCATCCACACATGAACAAACACATCAAACATATACAAATGTTAAAATCTAAATATATATCACTATCCAAAAGTTTACGTAAAGCAGCTATATATCATTATATATCATTATCCTATTGTATATATATATATATAATGATATATATATATATATACAGATATCCATAGGCATGTATATAAATATAAGTATATACATGCACTATCTATCCATATCAAACAGCCTTTCAAACAGCGATCTCCCCGCGTTCGAATGCTCAGCTTCTCTGCAGCAAAGCGGTAGAGGTTGCTCCCGGGATCTGCGCCAGGCGAGAGGATGAAGATCAACGGTGACATGGCCTCGGGAAAACCCAGGCCATGGGTATCATCGGGGCCAACATATGGCAATTTTCATGGGAGTTGAACTATGATTAACTATAAAACATTAGGAACATATGGGAATTGTCATATGATTTTAACTATGATTAACCAAACATTATTAGGAATATACGGGAATTTTCATGGGAGTTTAACTATGACTAACTATGACTTATTAGGAAAATACATATTTTTCACTATGAATAACTAAAACTATAACTATATAGATGTAACTATAGGCATCAACTATAGATAACGATAGCAGCCGTGTCCTACAAAAAAGTGCCGAAATGAAAAAAAACTGGAACATAGAGAGGAAACATCATCTAGTTCACATCCTGGAAACAGCGGTCACAGGTCTTTTGGGGGGTTGTTATAGAAAAATACCAGGAACATTATGGGATTTTTAATGATTTTAAAGATCAGATATCAGAACAAGCAAATGAACTTCACAGCTGCTTGGAATGGTGAATTGTTAAAGATAGCTATGGAAGGCATTTCCCATTTAGTTCGATGATAAATTATCTCAAAACATTGTGATTTTAAGTGATGTTTCATTCGCCAACTGTGGATTTACCAGAGCGTAATCAGCAAAATAAAGAACATCAAATGAATTTACCATCTGGTTATGACTAACATAGCCATGGTATAGATGGCCCATTTATAGATGGTTTACCTATTAATAGCATGGTGATTTTCCATGGCAAACTGTTAGTCATAACCAGAGGGTAAGATGTCATATACCCTCCGGCAATTAGCCACACGGCAAGCTTGGAAATCCCCGAACGAGCCATGGAGGTTTTTTTGGCTGCCAAAATCACCGAACTAAATGCTGGATCTTCTAACCGGGTTAGCCTGGGATCCCAAGATCTCTAACCGGGTGATACGACATGAGTATTAACTAATTAAAAACCGGATACACTCACAAGTAGCATGTGTAATGTCACGTAATGTCTATGTAAGGTAAGATCATGTAATATCATAATGACCACACATAACAATGGCGTCAAAAAGGGCACAGTATCTCCATATATCTCCAGCATGTTTCGTGGAGTTGATGGCTAGTCCTGTGCTAATTTGGTGCCTGAGAGGTCTTGAACACTGAACAAGCAGCATCAAGCAACCAAGTGTCATGGCCCCCCGGAAAGTTACGCATTATTCACCACAAAAACAAAGCACATCAAAGCACCAACACTGTGAAAATCGGCACCACATATTTACACTACTCAACTACTCCTAAATTTACAATTTGTACAACAACAGATTCAACTAGCAGTAACTGTTGCACAACATCACCCCAAGGCCGCCACAACCGTCGCCAGGAGGCGTTGGAATCCGAATAGGATCCGGCCAAGTCGAAGGGTGGCGGATTCACAAACTTCTCCCCCAGCTTTCCGGCCACGAACTCCAACACCGCCGGGACCACACGATCCGGGCGGATGCAACGCAAAATCATCAGGTCCTGGTGGTTTTTTTCGTTGTTTCATTGGGTTACCCGGCCTGGTAAACATAGAAAAAGTTATTGAAAATGACCATAGAAATAGTGGATTTACCCATTAAAGATTGTGATTTTCCATAGTTATGTGACAGTTTACCAGAGGGTAAACTGTCAGTGAATCTGAGTGATCTGAAAAAGGACCCCAATCACTTTTATAAATCCGCTTCAATAGGTGCAAAAAAAAACATTCGTAAAGGAATCATATGTAGCCATATTTCATACGGGAAAAACCATGGTTTCCGGTGGGTTTTCCAACCAATCCAGTGATTCATCAGGTCAGCTTTTTGAAATATGGAGCATCACCTTCTTAGGGCCTAGGGAATATATAGGATCCCTCTATATCCCTCTGGTGATTTACCAGTTCGCTTTGGAAAATAATGGTCCAAAATCATGGCTGATCAGTTTTATGATGATTTACCGAACTTGGGAATGGGGATTTTCCATATGATGTGTGTATATATATACAGTATGTACACAGATTAGGCGCACGCCTCTTGGGATTCCTTATGGTTGTTGTCACTGACGAAAATGGCGAGTTGTTTCCCGGAAATGACGTTGGTACTACCATCTATGACTAACAGTTTGCCATGGAATATCACCATGCTATTAATAATATTAATTGGAAAACCATCTATAAATGGGCCATTTCCCATAGCTATGTTAGTCATAACCAGAGGGTAAGTTGATACCCTTGATGTCATAGTCATAATTATCCATTTATTAATCAGTGTCCGCTTTTCAGAAGGCTAACACGGGGAATGATGCTCAACCTTAGATATCTTAGATACCCTCACAGAGGTTTATCTTTGAGGGCTGTGATTCATGATGTTCTGTTCATTTCTATTCCATGATATTCCTAAAAATGCACGTGGCCAAAACAATCAAAAACATCGCCATGTACGATCCATTCACCAGTCACTTTATCCAGAAATTGCACCTTTCAGAAGCGGATTTTTGCTGGTGAAACCGCCGCTTCAACCGCCGCAGTGCAGCGATTCGTCGGCCCATCCGGATGCGCCCGGTATGATTCGGTACCTTGAAGAATCTTGGGCCGCAGATCATGCCCCACTAGTAAGGGGTGCTGCACGTGCTCCCACTCCGGAATGCTATATTACCGTACTATATATATATTATTATATCGCTCTTGTCAATAAAGTGACATCATGTCCAATTGCCCCTCCTTGGAGCCAACATCTACCTGTGAGAGTGTGCTGCACCTCTGTTAAACATATTCATTGTCAACCTTAGATGCCCTTCCAGACCAAACAAAACGGTTTTAGCTGGTTAGTATGATCATTTATAGCAAAATACCAAGCACTACCCTCTGGTAAACAAACATCGCTATTGAAAATTGCCATTTATAGTTGATTTACCCAGTAAACATGGTGATTTTCCATAGTTTTTTGTATGTTTAGCAGAGGGTACCCACTCACTACCAAGCAAAACCTTCCATCCGCACCCAGGAGTTTGAAAAAGTCCTGGAAGTCGTTGAAGCCCTCCATGGACTTGGGACGTGTGCCTTCTTCTTTCAGCAATTTCCTGGTCTTTAGGGCCACAAAAAGTACAGATCTGATCTGGGTAGCCGGTAAACTAACAGTTTGCGAACTTGAAAATCCCCATAGAAAGGGATGATTTGCCTATGAACAATGGTGATTTCCCATAGTTGCGTTAGTTTACCACAGGGTAAATTGTGATAGTTCACTAGTCTGAAATGCTGGGCCATTTGGGGGTAGTTACTTCTTACTCACCTTCATTCCAGTGAGGTCACACTGAGGTCACTATAATTTACCCAGATCTGCTAAACCCAATACCATAAACTATCCCAAATAGAGGGCTATAGCAGGATATTAGTAGGAGAACGTGGATTAAGCTAGGATAATAGAGAGATATTGATGCACAACTAGGATAACTATAAAATAAACCATCCCCAATAGCGGTTGATTCTTGGGTATACCGGTACACCCCAGTGGGATGATGTTAATCATGACCCCCAGTCATTGATGGGATGGTTCTGGAGATGTTCCCCATATTCAAAGCATGGTGACGTCGACATAAGCAGATATGCTAGAGGATCATCCCAGGAATTTCTGGTAAACTAAGGTAAACTAAGGTAACTATGGTGGAAAATCACCATTTTATAGCTGGGTAAATCCACGATTTCGACTGGGCCATGGCTTCCAGTTTTGCTACTTGGAAGATCATCCCAGTGCTAACCGTCTAACCCTGGCGATCGGATGCACCATCCCCATTCGTCATGACCTTTTTTTTTAATAGGTGGCATGGTTACCATTCCCAGGAACATGGGTGGTGTATGACATTGGTTTACCCACATTATTCATTAAATGCCATGACTATACTAATACTATGATTAGTCGTTAACTATATCATATCCCACTAATATCCCATTCAAAAAAATATTAATATTCGTTAACCATTGGTATACCACTTGTAAATGGTGATTAAACCACTATTAACATCTATTATATAACCACTATTGGCCATTATTAATAATATCTATTAACAACTATTAATTAACCACTACTAACCAACATTAACCAACATGGTGCTTCACTAAGCCCACTAACCACTCACCACTAACCCCAGGACCGTAGAAGATTGGAATCCTACCAGTAGATCAGCAACAATTTTCCAGCCAAGTGTCATTGGGTTCACATCGTCGTAAACCTTGGATTTGGCACCTTGTGAAAACATGTTGTTATTAGTACAGGATTGGGCCCCCAAGATAGCTAAGTTGGTTTATAAGTGGCTTAACAATAGTTTATGTTAGATATAACTATAGTTAATCGGGATTATACTGGTTTATAAACCAACTTATAACTGGAGGGCCCCATCCTGTAGTGAAAATAGTGGTTAACCGCTAGGATATGTTGAGTTCGGATCAACATATTATTGTTCATAAATGATGTGAAACATGCTCAAACATATGTGGTTGTTTAAGATCTCAACGCCACCAAGATCCACAAGGCTCAAAAATATGTTCTTCTTCTTGCCTTTAGATGGTCCACCTAGATTTTGAGCAAGTTGCATGCTATGTTTGACATAATGTTCCAGTAATTTTGTATATATATATATATATATATTCATGTCAAATTTGCAAAATCAGATGAACAAACACAGTTGTGGATGTTGTTCCGTATGTGCAACGTATATATGTTTGTAATAAATAATGTAATATACTGTATGTAATATATTTGTATAGATAGACAGATAGATAAGATAGATAGATGGATGGATGGATAGATAGATAGATCGATAGATCGATAGATCGATAGATCGACCGATAGATAGATCGATAGATAGATAGATTAGGTATATCGAACCGAGCCCACCGAGCTATGAATTTAGAATAGTTTATACAATATTATGATGTCTTACTATGATTCATTCTGCGGTTTCTACCACACATGATGAGCACTTCCTTTCGATTTCCCCGGGGACAACACCTTAGCCTGTCCAAACTCGATATTTCAGCATTGAAACAGAACCACAGAACCCGACTTTCGCAGTTTCGCCCAAACTATGAAGACCGCTGCTGCAGGGACACCATCTTCCATGCAGGCAATTCGGTCCCGAATTTTTCATGGAACCCTTGGTAGAACTCCTTGAGACCAGGGGAAGTGGCTGGAAAGGCTGGAAGATGTGCAACTGAAGCAACCACCACAGGGATACGGGATATCTACGGATACCTTTGACAGGTAATTTTTGGTTTAAACGTGGCGATGACAAAATGGTGTCATGGTGTCATGGTGCCACACATTTCAGGCGAATCTGACCAACCAAACTGCAGAACCGCCGTTAAGCAGTTCAGTTAGTTCATTGCTGACAATATTATCCTCTGGTTATTTAACATAGCCATGGAAAATCGCCATTTTTGATAGGTAAACCCAGGTAAACCATCTATAAATGGGCCATTTCCCATGGCTATGTTAAATAACCAGAGGGTACTTGTTGAGAACAATTTCATGATAAATGTTGGATGACTACATCAAATCTCCGTGCTTCACATGATGCCCAGTGCACCCCTCTAGTTCCAATAATATGTTCTAATTGCAGGTTGGTAATCCAATTAATCTACATATGGGTTAGCAATATGCATATACATGTATGTAGAGACACATTTATTTTCAAAAACAAAACATGTACTCGCACATGTACTGATGTTGGCCAAATTCCGAGTCGTCCGGCTTGGCCTCAATATTATCCCATAGAGCGCCCAATAAATAATACGTACACATAACACATATGATCAGATTTTTGAGTATCATAGACTGTCATAAACCCATCAGAAAGCCTACTTCCCGCCCAACTTCCCAATCTGGTTGGTGGTTTCAACCCCTCTGAAAAATATTAATGGTAAGGATGACATCCCAATATATGGAAAAATAATCCAGCCATGTTTGAAACCACCAACTTCCCAATAATACGGAAAAAAAAACGGAAAAAAACACGGATTCCGACCCAAATGAAACGCCCCCCCAACAAAAAACGACCCAAATGAAACGCCCCCCCAAAAAAACAACGAAAAAAAAAACGGATTCCGACCCAACTTCGCCCCCAAAAAATTCCTGGGTCACCCAAAAAGTCTCCTTGGACTTGGCCAATCGAAAGAGTTCTCCCCAACAGCGGTCCGGCACCCACTCCGCCGGCCGCGCAGGGGGATCTTCCAGGGAGACGCCGCCCGTCAGTAGGAAACCTCGGGAGTTTCAGGGTGAATTTCAGGGTGATTTGATGAACCAAAAAGAACCTTCCGGTTAACACCAAGAGAAAGAACTTAAAAGCGGAAATTCCATGAACATCCCGGTTTTACCATTTGAGATATGGGATATTTATTAAAGGATATTTTCATATGTCATGGGATATATGTGGCTGGATCAATTTCTGGGTGAAGGCCCAGGGCCCAACGGCCCAACAGTGCAGTTTTTTGGTTGTTCTTCGGTATGTCATAACCTCCGGATGGGATATAACATGATATAACCCCTACCAGTACTATGGTGATATAACCAAGATAAAACCCATGTATTAGTGGGACTGCAACCTCAAGTATTGTAATATATATATATATATGTGTGTAACACAAACAAACGCTTGTAACAATTTTGTCTGGGTGCATCCGTTCAAATGGGAATACTAGCAGTAGTGGCGACTTTGACAAAGAATGATTCGGGACATACAACACAAAAACTGGAGAATTTTTGGCTCAAATACCTGGTTTGGTGGTTGATTGGTTTTCTCCAAGTAGATAACTTGGAGTGTGAGAGATGTGGTGTTTACCCATCTGTTTTTGTCCAAGAAGTTCTTAAGATATCTCAAGATATCTCAAGATCAAAGCGCGTGGCTGCCCAAGCCATACCGAAAGGAGAAAAGAACCGGCTGGGTAATGCTTGATTTATATCACATGCTCGCAACATAAAGGTTGCATTTCCCTCTTGGCGGCTTATTAAGTCAGAAGCCAAGGAAACGGCTTAACATTACTTAGGCCGGTGGAATTCCGTTTCAACGCCATCTTAAAAACCCCAATCTGGCAATTGATCTCAAGGGCCCAAGGCACTCAAGAGACCTAAAGAATATAGCCAGCCATAGCCATGACTTATCACGGCTTAAACTGCACTTACCTTACTTCGAGTGATCCCCACTCCGACACACTATTCTGACATAGTTTCTGACACATCATCTGGAAGTATACATGGCATAAAACATTCTGACGTTCTATCTGATATTCTTTCTGGCATCTATTTTGACATTCTTTCCGGCATTCTAGTTGACATCTGCCCTGACATTCTATCTGGCAGTCTCTCTGGCAGATGGACTCTCTGGATTGACCGATTGATACATGGCCATTCATGGCCAAAAGATCAACAACGCATTTGACATAGTCTCTATACTACTTGATATCCCATGTTTAGTTAAAGTTCAATATTGGTTGCCTGCTCCATCAATGGCCTAAGCATTAAACAACACATGTTTTACTAATCACCCTACAGATCGTGAGTGTTCTTGCATCGACCCAGGTATCTGGAAAGATCCTCCTGCAGTTTCCAAATTTCTTGGGATCGGTCGTAAGGCATGTCAAGCCTACAGCAATCCTGAGGCCAAAAGCTAAGTGAGCAAAGACACGATAGTCGTCATAATCCGCTTCATCTGTGGACAACAAGAGACGCATACCTCGGCTACTGACTTTGAATAATCTTTGAAATGGCTTGTCTACTCACCACAGCTTGCAAGATAATGACCTCTGATATGTCACCCCATTTAACGATGATATCAATAACTGACACTTAGCGTGTCAAGTTGTCATTTGGATCACTTTCCATTTTTTCCTCACAACAACCACCAACACCTAGAAATCATAAGACTGACATCTCAAGGCTATTCGACTCTTGGATTGTCCATCACACAGTAGGTGCTTGTACATACTATATTGAGATGTCGTTTGCAAACTATGTGTCCTCTCTGCTAATGATAATGATGAACCTTGCTACATAAATTAATCATAAGTAATCAAACCTTCAAAATAATGGGATAAAGCATCTATCAACTGGTGCTTCGGATTTCGCTGGCCCATCCACAGTATCTTACATACCCTCTGGTAAACGTTTGCGTAACTATGGAAGATCACCATTTTATAGCTGGGTAAATCCACTATTTCAATGGGCCATTTTCAATAGCTTTTTTGACATAACCAGAGGGTAACCAGCTTGGGTAACATGTCCATCCACCATCAGGATTCAGACCCACAAGGCGCTGCTAGGATCCACGGTGCAAAGGAGGAAGGAGAAGAGCGTCTTGTGCTTTTCAAAGAGACTTCGGCAAATATTACCTAAGACTTACTGGTGCGTTTTACGTAGGGAATGGATGGGTTGCTGGGGGTTGCTGGGATGATTATTACTAGTGACTATGGATCATTCCCGAAAATTCCCTGCTAAGCACCAGTAAGAAGATTGGCCATGAAAATTGGAAACTATGTGGGCTATCTATAGATAGCTAAGTTGGTTAACTCCAATAACATCCAATAACTATAGTTTATGATACGCAAATAACTATATATAGTTAATGAGGTTTATAAACCATCTTATAACTGGGGGGGCCACATTGTATATATATAATGGAGTATGAAGGGATCTTAATATGTGTGCAGTATATTGGTGGGATATTGGGATCTAAATCTATTGGGACTTTTCATGGGATTTAATGGGATCTTCGCCTCTATATACCTGGGTATTTTTTTTTTTCACTACCCTGAATGCTTCGGCCATTTTGGGATGCCCCTTACTAAATATGATTATAGTGAGGTCGCAGTGAAGTCGTGATGAAATTTACCCAAATATATATATACATATATTTAAAAATGTGACTGAATATGATTTAATGGGTATTAGTGGAATGTAATGGCGCATCTGGGTCAAATGCGCCATGAGAACCTTCCGTAGCGGGTGGATTCTCAGAACTTTTTGAACTTTCTGAGGACCGAAGGCCAATTTGGGAAATAAATGGACGAGATTGGCCAAATGGCCATTGAAAAATAGGAAAATAAGATTATACCCTCTGGTTATTTAACATAGCCATGGAAAATGGCCCATAGAAATAGATGGTTTATCTGGGTTTACCTATTAAAAGTGGGTGGATCTTTCCATGGCAAACTGTTGGTCATAACCAGATGGTATATGATTAGATGGTCATTCACCAGTGGATTTGGGGGTAGTCTATTCTCAGACTGAGCCATATGAATCTTATAGCGGCATAGCGGCATAGCATCTGGTTATGACTCACATAGCCATGGAAAATCCCCAAAATAAATGGATGTTTATAGCTGGGAAAATCATCTATGTCTATATATAAATCGGCCATTTTCCATGGCTATGTTCAATAACCAGAGTGTAACTATAAAACAAAACAAGCACTGCTCTGTCCATATTGTTCGCTGGGGGATCAAACCGCAAGAGAAGGAAAGTACAACAGCCATCAGTGTATAATGCAGCAATCCTAAATGCGAATATACAACAACACGACACACTGCAGTTGAGTTGCCAACAGCATCGGCAGTCTTCAGTTCTGAAGAGATAACACCAAAGTGCGAATATTCGCAAGGTAGCCAGGATTGTAACAAAGATCGAAGCGACAGTAGAGGGTAATCGTCTTGTATATCAAATTCATTGAACGTATTTAAATAAGATAATTAGTCACTAGTCATTGTTCTTATGAATTATGTCCAAAACTCATTAAATGTAAGTTTAAGTCATTCACAGTCATTCAACCAAAATTAATACACCATAATACAGTTTAATACAGCCTATACCGTACCTTTCTTTGCCCTCCTCCATGGTGTTTTTGTTGGGCCATCTTTCATGTTAAAGCAACTTTCCGACTCCCAATCCAAGCCGCAGTAGAGGGTGTACCTGAAGGTGTCGTTCAAATGTTCGATGCGCGTCTCCAAGACATCGCTCTTTTCGGCCTTTTCGATGGACGACCTGAAAACAGCTCCGCTATGCTCCGCTGGGAGCAGACCCTGTGAGGTGACGTCGTCGTGAGGTGATGTCTAAACAAGCTGATGAGGTATCATGGTATGACTCCCCCCGAAACGTAAGGGGATGATGTGTGGAAATTGTTTTAGGATGTTTTAGGTATTTTTAGGTACTCAGAGTTACTCAGAGTATGATTTAAAATTTAAATCAACAAGGGGAAAAATGGCTTCCCTTTGTCACCAGTCACCTCGGAGACCCCGAGAAAAGTAAGGTGAGTTTATATTGGGATGATGTATTTCCTGGCTGTTCGCCGGGACCTGACAAGTCTGAAACAAATAATCAAACTATGATTCTTAGGACTGCAACCATGGGGTCACCCTATACATGAGGCCCTCACGAGGCTTTGTATGACCTACTAGAAGTTTTCTATCCTTCCCCTCCTCCCATTGCATTTTCTGCCAACAAATGTTTGTCCGGAAAAGAGGCATGAACCTACCTTTAGCCAAAACCAAGAACCAAATGGTAAACATGCCGGCCCCAAACCCCTGCTACGATAAATTTCATCTCCTGTTCCCCAAATTCCCCATCTGATTGGTGGTGCAATAACCATCTTGAAAAATATGAGTTCGTCAGTGGAAAGGATTATCCCATATATATCATGGAACATAATCCAAAGCCATGTTTGAAACCACCAACCAGCCATAAGTTTGGACGCTATCTCCACCTTTCAAAGAAATCCCCTACAAATCCCCTACAGTTCACGGTGTCCAATCGCCAATCGCATCACCGTGCTGTCACGGCACAGGAAAAGACTTACGAAGAACGGCAAACTGTACTGATACATCGGATCGATGTTAGCCTCAGTGTGTCGTGGGATCACCACGGCCATATCCGGCTGAAGATCGTGGTTCCTTAAGGTTTGATCATTACTATATGAATATCTAACACACCTATTAAACTGTATTAAACAGTTCTATTCAGTATAGAATTATAGAACATTATAGAACTACATTTTACAAAGGTTTCCCTGGCACATGTTGCCCAAACTAACATGGCCCCAAAGACAAACCAGCATGCAAGAGGACATTGATAAGCACTCTCTGGGAGCGCAGCTGTTATTTTTCTCTGAGAAAGGACATCTAGCACTGGTAGATTTCTTCCCTGACAGGGTCTCTTGTGCAAGCCATGTAAGCCAACATTACTGCGGGCTGGCAGCATGAACTACTTCGATGACCATAACCCCGAATTCTCGGACTCCATTCGCAGCTAACTGAGTTTTTCAAAATGGGTTGGCAAAGTCTCAGAATTGCCCCTTGGTTCCCCAGGTTTTTTTTTCGGGACAAATATGGCGCCCCTGCCCCAAACGTTGCTCGCAGCGAGGCCAAATCGGAGATGCAGAAGAACAAAATGGCCGTTTTGAAGGCCACTGGCACATAGCCTGAAAGTGGCTCCAATCCGATGGGGAAAGATGTTCTACAGTAAGTGGTGATTCATAGTGATATAACTATGGTGATTCATAGTGATTCATGATTAATACTGGTGATTACATGGCTTAATAGTGATTAATAGTGGTGATATTATTTAATAGTGATTATCACCACTATTAATCACCATGAAGCCATGTAATTATATAATAGCGGCTATATAGTGATGAAAATAGTGGCATAATAGTGATTAATAGTGGTGATTAATAACTATCACGGTGTTTTATGTTTTTTTTTTTTTATGGAGTTACCTTCTACTAGTCACATGGCTGGTGTTCAGCACCCCAGTTACTTCGATGTTTTTCCCTCAAAGCGTTCCACTTTAAAAAAGGGGATGTCCCAGCTACCCTCTGGTAAATTAACATAGACCCTGGCAAATAGGGGTTGGAAGACTAGTTTCCATTAAAAATTGGTGAATTTCAGGGTCTATGTTAATTTACTGGAGGGTAATGATGTTTGATGACCGATGGCTACATGCTTTTGTGTGAGACTATCATCTGGTCAAATCCTTGACTCCCAACCGTCCCGACCTATGCTTCACAATTTCTTGCGGCGACCTATGGATGTTCATTCCTCCAAATGTATGCAACATGAAGGAACATCAAATGTAATCATAGGCTTTACTCTCTGGTAGACTCACATAGCCACATAGCTATGGAAAATCACCATTTTACGAGGTAAAACAACCATTTCTATGTGCCATCTATACCGTTGCCATATGTTGCCATGTTCGTTTACCATTGCGGGTAACCCCCAATCGCGATGCGAGAGGCCCAATCGCGCTTCATCGATTTGCTTTTCAGTCTCCTCAGCGATCTCCTGCAGGGGCTGTTTTTTCATGCTGGAAAGTGAGATCACCGGTCTCTATACCCTCTGGTAAACATACAAAAAACCATGGAAAATCATCATTTTTAATGGGTAAATCAACTATAAATGGCCATTTTCAATAGCTATGTTAGTCTACCAGAGGGTATGTCTCTATATGTATTCATCTCATTCATTCGAGATGGTTTTTCGAAGATTTAGATTTTCCATGATTTTCCAAGTTCCGCGGATCCTTTTTTTCGGGTTGATCTAGCCACCAGAAACCCGACCGTTTGCCATACAATGTGAGGCCCCCAAGATAGCCAAGGTGGTGAACATAACTCCAATGTCACTATGGTTTATGGTACTTATAACTATAGTTACTGGGACTTATAAACCAACTTATATCTGGGGCGCCTCACATTGTATGCAATTTGGCTGAGAGAAAGGGGGCACCACTGAATGAAGATTCTCCGACCAACCACTCTGATTTTATCAAAGCCAAACGAAAACATGACTAATGCCGAACACCCAATGCCATGAACCATCCCATAGACCAACCATGAATGGGGGCCATGATAAACATCATCCAAAATAGAGATATATCATGGTATATCATATGTTCAATAATAAACGTCTATTGGGGGTCGTTTACATTGTACATGTGTTTATTATTGGGCATAGCAGGCATAGCATACCACATCACATAGTTCCAGTCTGTTCACCACAACGGTGGAAATCCACCAATAAGAACATAACAAATCATCAGCAAAGGCAACTGACAATTCACAACGATCAATACCGCCTGGCAATTGAAAATAGCTATATTATATGGAAAACTGCAATGTTTCATAGGTAAATCAAACGTAATCAAAAATTAACCATGTTCCGGAATGACCCCCGAAACTCATCAATGTCATCACCGTTTCCAGTGTTTGGTTCGCCAGTGTTAAACGTTTTGGGCACTACATTAGACCAATCAAAAAGTGAATCCCAGATCAATCAGTCGGAATGTTGAAATATATTTCCCATGTTTACCATATATTTACCATATATTTCCCATATAGATTTACCATAGATCATTCCTGCAGCCATGTTCTTGGCTCCGCTGCAAAAGCTAACAGCTTTTGAAGTCAGTGGCCTGCCTCTTCTTCCCATCATGTGGAAAGGAAATCACTCCGGAGATATCAAGTTGATCCATAGCAATACCCAAAAAAGGATAAACAAAGGTAGACACATAGCAATCCAGGACTGGTAGTCAAAACGATAGAAAACCCCATGGATCCATGGCCACTGTCTGAGAAGGTACCCTCCAAATTATAGTAAATTATACCCCAAACACTTCCTAAGAAGATACTTCTGGGATCTCTTGGGTAAATTATAATATTTCACTATCCTGAATTAAGGCCACCAACTTCTTGCGGTCTCTGCCCACCCCCCGCTGACGCCAAGGGCGAACAGGTTCCTGAATCTTGCGGCCATTTGGGGATGATTCCCCTCAAATAAACCATGATTCCCAGGGCTCGGTCGTTATAATTTACCCAGATACTTGGATCCATACAATGTGAGGCCCCCCAGTTATAAGTTGGTTTATAAGCCCCAGTAACTATAATTATAAGATGTTATAAGTACCATAAACCATAGTTATTGGAGTTATGTTCACCATTTTGTGTTGAATAACTTTGGTGATCGATCGCTCGTCCCCATGTCAGATATGTCAGTAGCTTAGTAGCTCATCCCATGTGTAAATGGATCCGTTCACTAAGCCCAGTTACTAACCTCTACTTTTCTCCTATGTTTCTTGGTGAAATCACCAGCTTTTGGCGGGTGAAATGGGGTGATCCCCATGAAAAACCCTGGCAGCTCGAATCTCCTGCTTGGCCGCAATCTTGTTGGACAAGGCTTTGCTGGAGCTCAACACATTGATCGCCGTCTCATCCTGGCGCAAAGCCAAGGGGTTGGTGCCCAGAGGTTTCGTGGACGGTTTCTTTCTTCAGGGTTTAGGGGAGGAAAAAAACATAATTCAGCAGTGCATCGGACAGAATCTTGCCATGAGTTTCAAGTCCTACGCTGTCCAAGGCATTGAATACCCTCTGGTAATTTAACATAGCTATTGAAAATGACCATTAATAGTGGATTTTGCAATTAAATATGGTGATTTTCCATTGCTATGTTAGTTTACCAGAGGGTACATTCCCCAGCCCAAACAACATGTCGTTGATGAACACTTTGTGGCGCCTCCAAGATGTTGCCTTGAGAGGTTTGCAAGACGTGCAGGATCTTGTTCCTCAGGGTGGCTGAAAAAATATCTGGTTGCTTTGTGAGTTCCTTACTATTCATTTCGAGATATTTGGAGAAACTATTCTGATGAATTCAAATGTCCTTTGACATATGAGGAAAAACTTGACTTCACTTCACCAAGTTTACCAGTCGTCACTCATAAATGTTGTCAAACCTGGATTCAGTATGATCCAGTGATATCCAGTGATGAAAATGATGACGATGATGCTCATGGTGATTTCGCAGCATTTTTTGGAGCCAGGTTTGAACCGCGGCCACTGGACACGATGATGGGATAGTCCTCAGAAGATTAGATGCAGATGTTTCTCCTAGCTCAAGAACCTCTCAAAGCAGGTGATTCTGGTGATTTCTGGTGATTTGACGGTGGCCCGGGGATAATAATACCATCTGGTTATTTAACATAGCCATGGAAAGATCCACCATGCTATTAATAGGTAAACCATCTATTTCCATGGGTCATCTATACCATGGCGAACTGTTAAATAACCAGATTTACAATATAATAACGGTGGCCCAAGGATTCATCCCATACGCCATGGCAGCCATGGCACTCAGTTTCCTCCAGTTGTGCTTTGTTTTCTGCCCCTTCGATCACCAATCGAGCCTGCCCCAAACGGCCGGAAGAATCTCCCATTCGAAACACGGCTAGCGCGGCTTGGCATTGGATCTGTTCATGTTTGCGGTCCCCATGGGGGTGAAAAATGAGGGTATTTATCTAATTCTAGGTGGTATATGGGGTATTCTAACATGCACTTGTAATACTGAAAGAATCTGAAAGACATTTTGCAACACTTTGGGGCAGCAGTAGCAGTAGCACATTCCTCCGTTCATGGCAAGCCAATAAAGGACACTACCAAAGAAAGGTATACGGTATACGGGGCTAAAACCTTGGCATGATGACCTGCCAGCCATGGATCGTGGCTCAACCTGGATCTGAAAATCTCACGCATCCCACCGCTCCGCGATCACACTGAAAACTCCAAACCCTTGGCCGGTGGTGAGGTTAGGAAATTTGTCAACAAAAACAACGGATTTCTCATCATGATATAAACATTGTTTATCAATGTTTATTATGTAATTAAACAGTTTGACCCATCACCCAGTTTGACTCAAAAAATAGTAATTAAATATAATTACCATCTGGTTATTTAACATAGCCATGGAAAGATCCACCATGCTATCAATAGGTAAACCATCTATTTCGATTAGGGTCATCTATACCATGGCGAACTGTTAGTCATAACCAGAGGGTAAATCAGGTTTTCCCCCAAAAAATCGTCCCCAAAAAGGCTGGATCACCCGACCTTCTCTTCTGCCAGCTCCGGACGTTCTGCTTGCACCACGATGTTCAACAACTGATCCTGGCCGCGCTGGAATTTATGGAGGTGGAAGCCATGGAAGCCCTGCTTTAAAAAGCATCAAATTGACTTGAAGATGGTTCAGGTACATGGATTCTAGTGATATGACTATATTATAGTGATCATTGTTGGGTCATATATATTATAGTATACTATGGTAAATTATTAATCCTCTACCCACTGGTAATGACTGACATAGCTATTGAAAATGACCAATAAAAATAGTGGATTTTAACACTCTTGAAACATATGAAAGTCAATACGTGAACATGACCATTGAATACATGCTGGTTGGTGGTGCAATAACCATCTTGAAAAATATGAAAGTCAATGGGAAGGATTATCCCATAGATTATGGAAAATAAAAAATGTTTGAAACCACCAACCAGCATGGATTCTTGTCTCAGGAGCTGGTTTTCAAGTGTCTTTAAGTATCAACCATCAAGGCAAACATGGACAAAACATGCAGAATGAACCCTAAATAAACCAAAGGATGGCCTCTGAGCTACCTATCAACGCTTTGGTAAAAGTTTCAATCCACCTATTTTTGTTCCGTAGAAATATAAATTAGAACATGTTTCAAAACAACCGGCGCGGCGAAGGGTATTGTCACCAAGGGTATTGTCACCACAAAAATGGAACGAACAAAAGTGTTTGTTCATTGTTTTTTGGGACTTCACTTAGTTCACTTGTCTATCTTTTTGGTGCTCGCTAGCCGCTATACCTTGTAAATGGGGCGGTTTCAACAATGGAATCCGCCAGCGCATGACATGCAGCTGGTTGGTGGTGCAATTTCACCATCTTGAAAAATGATGGAAGTGATGGAGTGAGTTCGTCAATGGGTTCCGGAATGTTCCGGATGACATCCGGATTATATGAAATGGAATTCATAATCCAGCCATGTTCCAAAGCACCAGTGCAGTCATCATCAGGATCCTTGTGTCAAAGGCTTTTCTGTGATAGTCGCTGATATGTATATGTCGCTTAAATTCAGGGCAACAAGGGCAACAACCGACCGCAAATGTAGCGCCTGAAGACCAACCACTGTGATCATGAAATTCAACAGGGTGACCTGGCAGGAACAAAAATTGATGGATGGGTTTTGGGAAACTTTAAGTAGGACTAAGGCTTGATGGATGGCTTTTGGAACCAACATTCCAATGGGGTTGCCTAGTGGCGATTATCATCATCTCAATCTTTTTGTACTGTAGTTGTTCTCTTTGAATGTCAAGGCCGTGGATATCTGAGACTGCCAATTTTCGTTTACAACCACTGCAGAAAACCAGGCTGTTTGCCATTTTTGCCATATTTCATGCCAGCTGTCTACATTTTATTTGGGGTGTTGGGGATGGCCAACCCTTGGGACATTTGCGCCTTGACTGCGATCTCCGGCAAGTAGTGTGGGTTGCGCAACTTTGTGGTGAGGTAGAACTTGAAGTCCTGCACCGGGGGAAATCATCAGCCCAATTACAAGGGTTGGTGGCGTTCTTTTCCCCAGTTAGAAGTTGGTTTATAAACAAATATTGACATATATTAACCATAGAAACTATGTCACTAAAATAAAGCCAAACGTGAGTTATTGGAGCTCTGTTCACCAACTTAGCGATTCCAAACTGCAGCACCAGCACCTTGCAGGTGATTTTCCGATAAAAACTCCACTTCGTTCGGGGATTTTCCAGCCATGTTTGATTTCCAGAGGGTAGAATTCAAGATACCTCACTTCTGCCTGTAAGATAATTGGTCCACACTAGCCTATATTGGAAAAGCTGGTGGGACTGACTCAGCAAAAAAAAAAGCCGCCATAACCCAGGGCGGGCGCCTTGTTATACTCAAGAACCGACTCGCCCAACTTCAGCATCACACGGTTGCCTTGTTTATACGTCCTTAGTGCACTTCGCACGTGGATGTTCCACATCCCTGTCCCAAATGTGACATGCGCAAAAAGTTGGAAGGACTTCCCAATTCGACCGGAAACGAGTGGCAGTTACCATATCCACATTTCATCCATGAATGTATAGGGCATTGTCAGCCTGCAGGCTCAGGAATTACGTCTAGACGCAAAGTCACACTGTTTTTGGTAGCCCAGAATCCGAGAAACATCTATAATGGTGCAAAACAAGTTCAAAAAAAACAAATCGAACCATGAAGATAATATTTGAAGCAGAAACGGTTGTCCTACGGCCTGAGTCAACCAGAAATCTGGTCACAGGTCCCGTCGATACCCTGCATTTTCTTAGACATTTGGAAAAACAACTGGTGAATGTTGGTGAGTGAATATCCAAAATCTCCCCCCCAAAAAAAGTTCGGCCGGTCGTGACTGTCGTGCAAAGCATGCTTTGCATAAGTCCCACTAGGTCGATAGTCGATGGTTAAGTCCGCTGCCTTCCAATATCCCCCTAGAAAAAACACCAAATTGGAAGGGGATATTAAACACATATTAAACACAACAAAAACCTGGGTAATCATTCGAAAATACCCCGTACCCGTTGACTAAAGACAATGTGGGTAAAACAAAAATACAAACCATCCCCCAGTCATCGCCATTTTTATAGGTGGTATGGTTACCATTCCCAGTTAATTATGGGTGGTTTATGGCATTGTTTTGCCAATATGATGTACCAATATCCCATTATCATCATTCTTATCATCATGATAATGATCATTATTATCCAATTATAAGCATATTAGATTAGCATACCATTCTTATACCATTAACATCCATTAACCAGTGGAACCAGAGTTAGAAATCACTACTGAAGCCATACTAAACGACCGACCGGAGGTGTGAAAACATCGACCCAAGAGGCTGCTTGAGCAACACGGGCTCAATCGCTGGGTCTGTCTCCTGAAGGATGGTTGAAACCGTTGAATTCATAAAAATCATGGGATAAACCACCTATTGACCTATTGACTGATGCAGGATTTGTTCATTTTTCCATCCACCGTATCAAGTTGAACCCTCCACATGTATGATTTGATATTCGCTGTAACTATTGGAATTCTATTGAATGATCTATAATTCCAATGGGTTGGTTTGAAGCAAAAGCTTCAGGAAACCATAGATGTTCCCATTAAATATGGGGCTTTCCTGTCAAAAATATCTTAAACCAGTCCATTGATAATTCTGTTGAAACTCTTAATAAAACACCAAACCACAGTCGGAGAATCATCCATAAGTCTTGAATATCATAGCACAGCTTGAACCACAGAAATCCATCCCTAGATTCCAATCATAGTAAAATATCGACCCACATGTTGGAAACACATCTATACAATGTGAGGCCCCCGTTCGATAGCTAAGTTGGTGAACATAACTCCAATGTCACTATGGTTTATGGTACGCAAATAACAAACTAGTTACTGGGGCTTTTGTTAACCAACAAACATCACTGGGGGGCCTCACATTGTATACCCTCTGGTAAACTAACATAGCTATGGAAAATCAACATTTTTAATGGGAAAACTCACTATAAATGACCATGTTCAATAGCTATGTTAGTTTACCAGAGGGTAACTATTGAGCCAGCACTGACTGTCATATACTCCAGCAATCTCCGGTTAACTGTTTTGGAAGCCCAAGTCGTCTTGGACGCCGCCCGAAAAGGCATCCTCCAGGATATTCTCGATCAACATGGGGTTGCCGTAGGTAATGCAGCCCTGACAGGAAATTGTGGCAATTTTGTGGCCGAAGCCCCAACTTTGGGAGATTGTCAAAAAGCTGCGACAAAGGTGGGTCTTACATGGTCTTACCCGTTTTGGCAAATGAGAATAATTCACACCAAAACAAGAAATCTCGCTTCTAACATCTTCTAAGCGTCCTATTATGGCTTGATCATGGCCATAAATAGGCGCCATTGTTGCCTAAGCTGCGGAGGAAACTCTGATACCGCGCTTATTTTTTCGGACGATGCTGACGCTGTCCCAAATCCATCCAAATCCCAGCCATTCTTTTGTACTCATTGTAGCATCCTTGAAATCATATTTGTCTGCTTAGTGAGGCAAACAAAACATGCCTTACACATATATAATCACGTATATATATATAGACGTGTTACTTTTAAGCGAAACCTCTCGAATGGCGAATCCAAAACCATAAATGCCATAAACCATCTAAACATTTTATGATATACCCTCTGGTAAACATACAAAAAGCTATTGAACATGGCCATAGAAATAGTTGATTTGTGGATTTTTCCATATATGTGGCAGTTTACCAAAGGGTAAGTGAAATCATCATTAATCACCATTAATTCTTCGTTATTAACCCTCATTAACCACCATTAATCACCATTAATGTTAGTTTATCAAAGGGTAGTTGCCATATCCAATGACTCTACAAGTCGACATGCGGTGCAGGTCCAGGTCCCTGGACCAGGTCCCACCTCCAAACGCCGGATGTAGTCGCTGTCAGTGAACTTCTTCACAGCTAAGGTGTTGGGCTCCTCCATTTTCTTGATCCACTTGTTCGCCTAAGCGCGGAATGGTATGGATCTTAAAACGGGGCAACACACAAGAGGCAAGACAGAAGATATAGATGGAATGGATGATATAAGATGATATAATATGATATAATCTGATATAAGATGATATAAGTAAGATGGAATGCTAGGTGGTAAGTGTGTTAACTTGTCAAGGTTCCAAAACGAAATAGAACACATGATTACTAGAAACAACAGGTAGTAGAAGTTGGAATTGATCTTGAAGCCCCTGAAATGTGACATAATCATAGAGCCCTTTACAAATACGCTTGAAATGGTTTGAGTAGAGAATCACTCAACGTCTGCCGAACAACTAGCCCATTAAATTGAATTCAATGCAATGCATAAGTATAAATATATATATATATGTGTATGTGTGTGTGTGCGTGTTTATTTGTTTTATTCTGAACAAACCTTGATAAGTCAAAAAAAAAGCAACATCCATAGGTCCATATTCCTAAGAACCCTTTTTATTTCATCTATGGCTTCCCCATTTAATGGGGTAACTCTCCGTGTATCAACTGAAGGCGTCTGGCGCACCTGGCCCTGAGGATCAATGCACAAGGGCCATCGCCGGGACTTGTCCACGATGATGCCATTCCTTTCACGGCGGAGCCCGGACGGCGTTCAAGGCCAGCGGCCAGGAGGGGTTAAAATTTAGTTAAAAGGGTGAAAGATACTTTTTTAGGAATCGTATCTAAAAGATTCTAAAAGTATCCTATAAGATCTGTAAGCATTAACCATTTTAACCCCTCTGTATCTCATTTTTATACTAACCCCTCTTTTTAGATCCTACAATAATCTTGAAGTCTGTAGGAAATCCCATTTAATCTGACATTTTGAATCCGACATTTTGGATTTTAGATGATGATCTCCAAAAAGATGTTGCAGAACATGGATCCTTAAATAAGAGTGGTACTTCTCACATTTTTGTCATGATTACCTTCTGGTTGTTTAACATAGCCATGGAAAATTGCCCATTTATAGATGATTTACCTATTAATAATGGTGATTTTCCATGGCGAACTGTTAAATAACAAGAGGGTAAAATCATAATAAGGAAACCCACTGCTAAAAAATGACGAAGGCCATGGTCAGCCAAGGGTCTCAATGGAGAAGGCATCGTTGGGCAAACCACAAATGGTCCAGTTTCGAATCTTCACCGGCTCACCCAAACAGTCCTACTGTCTGGGCTTATAACTGGGGATTTTCCATTTATCATGGGGATATAAGTGGGGATAAGTGGGTAATAAGCTGTATACAATCACCATCCTGTTGGTGGTTTCAACCCCTCTGAAAAATAATAGCCAGTTGGGAATTCCCAATACGGCATATGGAAACATAAAAAATGTTCCAAACCACCAACCAGCCATAGTATGACCCACTTATATATCCGATAGACCTCGAGGAATCAACCGTGGCAATGGATGCTATGTTGATTGCCGGAAGGTAACTGGGGATATTCAATATATATATAATTGGGAGTGCAATATGGTATGGTTAGTAATCCAATTACTAACTGGGGTGCAGCAATTTGTTGGCGAAGTTGGTGAACATAAGTAGGTGTTGGGCGTCTGGTAGATGTATCGAAGAAGTTCATGGGATATATAAACCAACTTGTAGATGGGCAGGCCACTTGGTACAATACGTGAAATTTAAGAAAAAGTCCAGACCCTATCCCCACCTTGCATGCAATTGCTATAAGTGGCAAGATCAATTCACAAATTATTCATTTATGGGATTCTACGCTCACCAAGGGACAGCTGACAAATGCCGGCTATCTTGGATGACAACGCTTGCAGCT
>Ga0126342_10001102_pt1:22500-35881 | contig 35881 bp, 41 predicted proteins | sample Cyp1metagenome_FD_92528 | JGI IMG/M metagenome (GOLD analysis project Ga0126342, IMG submission 92528) | Coral microbial communities from Lord Howe Island, Old Settlement Bay, Australia - Cyphastrea 1 metagenome | ecosystem: Host-associated > Invertebrates > Cnidaria > Coral ... | reverse complement strand
TCAAGTCACTGCCAGTGAAATGGATGCTGCCACCAAACTTCTCGACAAGGCTTGCCAGAAGCTTCAAGGTGTCCAGAATATCCCAGCCCAGAGAGTCACTGACCTCGAAGCCACCTACGCCAACTCCGTCAAATTGGCTGCATATTGGATAGTTGTACAATCTCTACCAGCTATGAAGTGAGCCAAGCGCAAAAAGCGATGTTGCTGCTGGATCACACAGCCAAAGGAGCTGGTACGTCATCGGAAGAGCTCAATGCACAGATCTCACCACGTACCGATGATGAGCACAATCTTCCATACCATGAAGACCTGCAAGAGCACTAGCGCAATGGAACTGCCTGCAAATCGCGGCTACATGATGATGATGATAGAAAAAGGACTACTGAGCGGACTCTGAGTGCGCCCTGAATGCCGTAGCCTTACTGTCATTTTCACTTTAGACCATGTTTCACCTCCCGGTTTCACCTTTCTCTCGTTTCTCACCGCTCTCGTTGCGACCTGGCGTTGTCGGTGTTTGCTTCGAAGTGCTTGGGTGAATATCATGCCGGTACGGCTGCTCTTTGTGATCTCGGGGATCCTGGCTGGGGGGATCCCTGGTTTCCGCATTGGGCCTTTGTTGCTTCTATCACCCGATGTGGCCCATTGGTGTGTTTTTGCTTGGTTCTGTTTTGTGTTTTATTTTGGGCCATTCTCAGGATGACACATAAGATGTCATTATGCATGGAATTCCCACTGCTGGTCGCAATCCTTTTTCTGTCTTTTTTGGCTGGTTTTTGTTTTGGTTGTTTGTTTTTGTTTGCGTGTTCCTTTCTGGTTTGTGTTTTGTTTGATTGGATTGCTCACTGGACTGTGTATTGGTCCACTACCAGCTCTTTTGAGGCTGCTGACCCAATTGACAGCCTTGCAAGCAAATTACAATTCAGCTTGTCTGCTGCGGTTGAACGTGTGTAACGACCTGGCGAAAGCCATGAAGGCGTTGGACGGAAAAAAAGAATTGGCAATCTGCAGAAGACGAACCTTCCATTCTTATGGAACTTATACAGAAAGAGGTAGACGCAGGCTGGGTGGCTCCTTTCAACGGTACCTTGGAAGAAGCTCAAAATTTCTCCCAACACGGCCTTGGACAATCCAACCAAAAGCTGTCAGGAGTATCATTTGATGTGAAACTTTGTGCATCTACAATTGCTATCTTGTGCATGCTCCTCCAACATGATCCCAAGCATCCGTTAGCAAATCGATTCGACTTGTACAGATCTTTCATTATTTTCATTGCTGGATAATCTCACTATCTCGACTGGGTTATTGGTGGACGGTATTATCCCGTAATTACTCATTCGTATCAATAGCGTTGATTTGGGTGGACATTGATCCATTGATAACGAATGGTTCAAACCTGCCTGAATATCAGGTTCAACAGGTCACAGATCAATATCCAGCAATGAAACAGAAAGATTACTTCAAGAGCGCGCTTGACCAGTGGAAGGGGATTCAATGTTTTGAGAATGATTTGAGAAGTTTTTTATTGAGTAGTTAAGTCTTTAGTTGTACTTTGTGCGTTTGTTGATTTATATATATATATACATAAACTGAATCTATTTGGTCGCTTTTTGTCATGGTATATCTACTTGTATGTGATATACCTATGTGTAATGAATGTCCACCTTGAACGTTAACAGTACTTGTTCTGTTTTGTTTAGTGGGGGTACTTCATTATATGTTTATATCCCTGAACATTTTGGCTCAAGGCGGCATTCATTACATGTAGGGTTTTGTTGCTTTAAATTTTTCCCCACCCACCACACCACTGGGTTTCATTTACGTTTCACTTCCTCTCGACACATTTCGGTCGCCTGTTATGTATCCGACTGCACGTTTAGTTTCCTTGCGCGTGAGACGCACTTGTCTCAACCAAATGATGAAAATGAAAGGGACCATAAGATCCGTGAATGTATCCTTCACTTGAGCACTCTGGATTCCGTCCAACGTCCGTGTTTTAGCACCTTGTGCAATCCAGCCTTTATAGCATTCGAGCATCCGCTGCCTACGCATCCATTGCATCCGGACATTCCCATTGAATACCAATGGGTGGAAATTGATCCATTGATAACGAATGGTTCAAACCTGCCTGAATATCAGGTTCAGCAGGTCACAGATCAATATCCAGCAATGAAAAAGAAAGATGACTTCAAGAGCGCGCTTGACCAGTGGAAGGGGATTCAATGTTTTGAGAATGATTTGAGAAGTTTTTTATTAAGTAGTTATATCTTTAGTTGTACTTTGTGCGTTTGTTGATTTATATATATATAAGCTGAATCTATTTGGTCGCTTTTTGTCATGGTATATCTGCTTGTATGTGATATACCTATATGTAATGAATGCCCACCTTGAACGGAGTGGGGAATGTAGAGTGTGGAGTGTGGAGTCTAGAGTGTGGAGTGTGGAGTGTAGAGTGTGGAGTGTGGAGTGTAGAGTGTGGGGTGTAGAGTGTGGAGTGTGAAGAGTAAAGTGTTGAGTGTGGAGTGTGGAGTGTAAAGTGTAGAGTGTGGATTGTGGAGTGTGAAGTGTGGAGTGTGAAGTGTGGAGTGTGGAGTGTGGAGTGTACAGTGTGGAGTGTAAAGTGTGGAGTGTAAAGTGTAAAGTGTGGAGTGTGGAGTGGAAAGTGTAGAGTGTAAAGTGTAGAGTGTACAGTGTGAGCGTGAGCAGTGTAGAGTGCAGCGTGTAAAGTGTGGAGTTAGAGTGTGGAGTGTAAAGTGTGGAGTGTAAAGTGTGGAGTGTAAAGTGTGGAGCGTGGAGTGTGGAGTGGAAAGTGTAGAGTGTAAAGTGTAGAGTGTACAGTGTGAGTGTGGAGTGTGGAGTGTAAAGTGTAGAGTGTGGAGTGTAAAGTGTGCAGTGTAAAGTGCGGTGTGAGGAGTGTAAAGTGCAGAGTGTAAAGTGTAGAGGTAGAGTGAGAGTGTGGAGTGTAAAGTAAGGAGTGTGGAGTGTAAAGTGTGGAGTGTAAAGTATAGTGTGTGGAGTGTGGAGTCTAGAGTGTGGAGTGTGGAGTGTAGGGTGCGGAGTGTGGAGCGTAGAGCACGCAATGTGACACGTCTGAAGTGCCGCGCTTGCCATGCAGAATGACGACAGAGGTCTCCAAAATGCTGCGCCTGCCACGAAAACTGCAACGACGCAAAGGTATTGCGCCTGCCCCACAAAACGACTTTCGACACGTTATCAAACAGGTTGGAATGTCACACAGTGCCGCGCCTGCCACGCAAAACGACATGACAACCTGCTTGGAAACCTTCGAGAAGGAGAGGTTTTGCAGCTTCCCCCATAAACACGGCGAGGCCACAGGAAAACCAGAGACTCGAGACGAGACACGTTGGAGGATCAAAACGAGCATTTCGTGCGACACTTCCTCCAATTTTGACACTTTGTAGCTTCAAGATTCAAAATCGACGTTTTCCTCAAAATCGATATTTCGTGCGAGGCTTCCATCAATTTTCATCACATCGCACAAAATGTCACGCCTGCCATGGAATTTGCACCTTGTCCCCACTTGGCGCAGCCCTGACAATGCGATTCGCCAAAGCACGCAACAAAAACATGACAAGTCTAAAGTGCTGCGCTTGCCACGCAAAATGACGATGGACACGTCCAAAGCGCTGCGCTCGTCGCGAAAACTGCAACACATCTTCTGAAAACGTCGTAAGAGTATTGGCTGTCCCACAAAACGACTTTCGACACGTTACAAAACACGTCTGAACGTCACGAACTGCCACGCCTGCCACGCGAAACGCAGCTGCGATGCTGGAAACATCCAAAAATGACCCCTTTTGCAGAACTTACCATAGGCACCGCCATACGGCCCTCACGCGAACGGTTGCGAACGGCTGCGAACGGTTGCGGACGGTTGCGGACGTAAACGCAACGTCGAGCGAACACACCCTCAACCCACAGACCCTCAGAGTGAAATGGGAACCCTTGCTGCGCATTTGAAAATAAACTGAACAAAACGCATCCGCGAGATGTCAACGCTGATGGTATGTGTTTTGATGCCGAAACCTTTGTTCAACTCGGTCATTACCGTTTTTGGTTGCTTTGGTGCGAGTTTTCATGCAAGAAGTGGGTCAGACTTGTTTAAATTAATTGTGAACGCTTGGAAAATTGTGAAACATGTGGCCAAACAACCTGCAAATTTCAATTGTGAAGGCTTTTGGCACACTATCAGGAGTAAAACAAACTCCGGGATTTGCATCGGGTTCGGGTGGGTTGGGGTGGGGTGGTCTAATAACGTCCTTTTGTCTGCGGCTACATATGTTGTTTTTAAAGGCGGTATTGATGCTACCATGATTGCTCACGTTGACATGGTCTCAAGACCACACTGGTATTCATGATGCATTCGTTGAGCGTGAGGCCTTTTCTAGGAAAACCAGAAGGTGGAAATTGCATGAAAGTACCAAGAGCTCCGATCGCGTTGAACATGACTTCCTTTTTCGATCAATGCAAGGCCCACATGTGCGATTTTTTCTTCGCGCAATAATTCTGAATTTCCATCGGGCCAACGAAGAGGTGCTTTTGGTACCCCTTTGATACCGAACGGGGTGTTAGACTAATTAGGTGATGTGATCAGCCTTTTATTTCCAACGCCAACATGGAATGTGTAACGCGAAAACGGAACAACAAAATTGACAAATCTTGGTTTCCAAACTCGCACGGTCGAAAAATTGAAGACCATCAAGTACGCTGATGACAGTGGTTTATGCCAAGTCAATGCAAACATTTGTCGACATGTTGGAACTGTGAATTCCCGAATCTGCGTCTGGTGGTCTCAAATTTTCAATGGTGACAAGATACGTAAATGTCGGTCAGAAAAACAGATCGGTGATTTGACTTTGCGAACAAATTTTGAATTTGATCATCGCCTTCATGCTGCTTGGGCGAAAGTTCATACGTTCACATTTTTTCAACAAACACATTCACATATCTGTGAAATTGAAATTGAGACTCTTGGATTTCGTGGTGTCCTTTCAGCAACGTCTGGTTTTTCAATTTTGCCTTTGACGAGGGTGCAAATACATGAATTGGATGTCGTGCAGCGACGGGTGCTACGTTCCATTTTTGGCTGGGTTCAAATTGGTGATGAGGCGCGCTAAATCTCATGCAGGGAAATAACTCTAGATTGCCACCTCTGGGTCTATGACCCATGCGCCAGGGCACACACGGTGTGGCCAGCCAACACTATTCTGTTTCATTTTGCCGTGGCTTTGCAATAATTTTTTTCTGCACCGGACGACCATCCGACACAATTTGCCATGCAACATTTTCAAGATGAAAATTGGATTCAGATGGCACTGCTTGGAATTTGATGGAAGTGCAATAGACAGAACGAATTCCTGCTGGAAACTTTTGCCACGTTAGTTTCCAGCTCGCACGGTAGTTTTCAGCTCGTGTCCTATGTCCCTAAAGGATCATAGGCAAGTTGAATTGGTTCTCGCTCATTTTAGCCAGCTGTGTGACCATGTTTGGCAGAGACCAAACGGCTGAATGAAAGTCATACTTCGCAGCTCCGGGGGAAGCTTCGCAGTAGAAACAAACTGTCCCGGTGACCTTTGCGTTCGGCGCGCGTCGATGGGTTGTTAATCCTGTACATTAGTAATCACAAGTCACAACAGTCACAAGAGGGTGTATAAAGTCATGGACGCGTTTGTGCCCCACCTGGCTGGTGCCACAACAAAAATGAATCCAAACTCCGCATATGGCATATGGGTGTGTTTGCAAAAGGTGGATGCCTCAAAATCAGAGAGTTTCGTTATCAACATTTGAAACAAACCTGCATGCAAATACCAGGATGTCCCAACGGGTGCCTCCAAAGCGTTCCCTAGGGCGGGTTTCCAATGGGCACCCGAGAAAATTTTTAAGGTGCCAAACTAAGAGAGAATAACAGGTAATAGGGTATTCGTAAGTGTTCGTGCTTTTTACATGTGATTTGGGCCGCGTTTGCCATGAGGTGTAAACATGGACCTTTGGAAATATGGGAAATAAGGCCCAAGGTCTTGTCAATAAACGAAGGTGAGACATTCGAATCGAGAAAACAATGTCCTAAGGAAAGAGGTTTCATGATGCCAACCAACGCCGCTTTGAACCTGCTACCTGCTGGTATTCTATGATGGGTTCATATGGCTACAACTTGGTTGAATCAAAACCGCACAAAACGAGAACAATTTTTTCTTTGGGCAACGGTTACTTTGCGCATACATATATGTGTTTTTTTGTCATTTTATCCGCGGAGACCGTGAGGGGTAGTTTAGAGAACGGGCGGATGAAAATGAGCCGGAAACAATTGAACAATTTCTAGTTTTACCTTGTCTTCGGTGTAAACGAAGGCGAACACACGGATCACGGACCAACCAATTGCGACCAATGAGTTCGATCCGTGGCTACCTGCGTCTGCTGATCCTGGCCCTTGAAACGACAAAATTCATCGATTTTCGAATGCCAAATGGAACGAAATTTGCGAAAGGGTGCTTGGCCACAAGGTCCCAATTCAACGACTCTTTTGCCAACCTGTTTCGGGGCAAGTTGGCAATGTACAAGGCAACAAAAATCACTACTGCTTCAAGCAGGCTTCCGCTCAAGCACGTATTGGAGTACAAATTTCCCACAATGTATCTTCAACTTAGTCAAGGCTGAAGCATGCACGATGCGTGGTCCAGCACAAAAACAAACCTCCAGGGTCATCAGTGCATTGAAAAAACGCGCGCACACACAGACACATATCGTTAAATATATATATATAGTTGGTGCTATTTTTTTGTTGGAACTTGAACAATTTGCAACAAGGAATGAACAATACATCACATGCTACTTTCGAACGGGTTCAGCACCGTAGCGAGTTGGTTGGACAGAACTATTTTTTCACCCGGAAAAAATGTTCAGAAAAATTGGGTCATCAAGAACCGTATACGCGATTATGGTGAACTCACCTCGCCCGATCCAGAATTTTGCTTTTAGGTGGGTGGGACTTCCCGGAAAAGTCGCCCCAACATGCGTTTACTTGCTGTGGAGCAGTTGCGTAAGATAGAAAACGATGCGTTAGAAAATTTTAGAAGTAAATATTGTTTCATTTAGTTTGTGTTTACACTGGTGTTTTTTCTTTTGTTTGTCATGCCTGGCTCATCCCTGTGACCTTCGAGTAAATCCAATCACGTGTTTACATGTCGCCCTACCAGAGGGGTGCCCTTCCAGAGTAGCTGCGTCGATTCATCTAATTATAGTAGATGCTGGCCTGCAGCTAGGGTGTTGTCGGGCTGATGTTGTGCTGCTGCTAAATGGCTGCGGGATATCACCATGGGCAGCGTGCAAACTGCTGCTGAGCTGCTGCCAGGCTGCTTCTGGACTCGTCCTAGCGACTTGCTGCCGGGCTGGTGGTAAATGGCCGCTAGAGCTGAGGGGTTTCCAAAACTATGTTCTGGTTTCGTTTGGCCTCGTTGGCCTTGTTCGGAACCCGTTACAAAAATATTGAGTTGAAATGTAAATCAAAACTGCACACATATGTTTCCAATTATGCGTTCACATTGTGTTTTGAACGGAAACATGACATTTCTTAGATATACCTATTATTTAGTTTTTTTTTAAAGTTTCATAAAAATATTTTTGGTATCTGGCGTACGTGTAGTGACAAATGACATGAACGGGGGGTATGAACGTGTGCGCGAACAACATGCGTGCGAGTGAACGTACGTGCGAACGTATGTATGTACGAGTGAGCGTACGTGCGAGCGAAAGTGTGAGCGTACGTCTGTGCGTTTGCACGGTCATTCGCCACGCTCGCGCGCGCACGTAGACCCTGCCTTCCTCTACCGTTTTAGTATTGATTTAGTATTGTAGCAAATTGCACGTACAGAAATAAGGTCAACTCCAGTCGACCTTATTTTCGTACGTGCGCGCGCGCGGCCAGTGAACGTGCAAACGCACGCACGTACGCGCACACGTCCGTCCACTTGTACGCACACGTCCGTTCACTCGTTCGCTCACGCGTGCACTCGTTCGTTCACTCGTTCGCCTTACGTTCGTCACCACGTCCGTTAGCCACTCGTACCCCCTACGTTCACCGCGTCTCTTGGAACTATAAAAGCATTGTTTACGAGGCTTTAAAAAAAACTAACCTATTATATTTTGAAAAAGGTTTTTTTTTAAAACCCAAACATGCATTAATCATGCGTTTACTTCCGTGCTGCGTCTACAATGGGCGAAAAAATTGGGGCGACTTTTCCTAGCAGTTGGGGGGCGTAGTTCCCTGCGGGAAGGACAGTTGACTGCAATGTTGGGGGGGGGGCCTTGGCCGGCATTGAGCAGCGGTTTGGGCAACAACCTCCGTCTACCCAACGTGTTGTTTGCTTCAAACTGGGCGTGGGGAATTGAGATTGCAAACGTGTGCCATAAACAAATTGTAACAAATTTTGGATGAACCTGGGTGGTTTGTAAATGTTGGTGCTTTATATCCATCCTGAATGCTTTACATCCCTCCTGGACGAAACTTAAAAGATGAAGTATGCATGGAAACAACCAATATCAAAGCTTAGGCACGCCATTGATGCGAACAACATGAAATTGTGGTGCATATGTTTTCAAATTACGGGTGGATCGTTGGGCGATTTGCTGAATGGGAACGTTGGTGGAAGCATCAGGCCGGGACGACAAATTGAAATCACATTCTCACTACGCAACTCCAAGTTTTGGTGGGGAAAAAACGTGCGAGACTTGAATCAATTGTAATGAGCCTGCCTGTGCCGGTACTGGGTGGCCTAAAATTTTGGGATCCAGGTTTCGGTCATTCATTTCTTCAACCGTTCACTTATCCAGTCATTTACTTACTCACTCACTCACTCACGCTCTCACTCACTCACTCACTGGGTTACTCGCTCGCTCATTTGGGTCTATTTTTGAATCCGCTGCTAAGTTGTGTCCGGTGTTAATTCGTGTTAAAAATGAATGGTTTAATATAGAAGAGATAACATCTCGTGGATAGGGGTGCCCCCAAGAAGTAATTCGACGTAGCAGGGTTTGGTGACCATCAACGGTGCGAAACTGAAACCCGGCAACGTCAACACGCATTTCCCCAACGCATGCAAGGTTCAATGCCCGTATAAAGTTGGAAAAAAAAACATGTACAGGAAGGAAACTTGGGAGAAACAAATTGTGGCCACGGCCTCGGCGGATACGGCGTCGCTTGTGCCCGTCCATTTGTCTTGCTTGTGCCCGCGCAGCCCCTTTCAATCATTTTACGCAGCAGGGCTGAGGCTGAGGGAAACAGCATCGCTCGACAAATGTACCGTGTTCAAGAGCAAGCGCCTAACATTGACAGCATCTTCCAAGATTTCCAATTATTTCCGCATGTTTCCAAGATACCCTCAGGAGCGTCCTCCACGTTACTTCAACATGTTTAATATAGGATCAAGGCTGTCTTCCAGATTACTTCATCATGTCATCAGGGTAGCATTCGGGGCGTTCTCCCACGTTATTTAAACATGCTGGCAACGTAGCATCACGAACGGTTCTAAGTTACTTCAACAAGTTAACTTCCTAGCATCAGGGGCGTCTTCCACGGTACTTCAACATGTCATCAACGTACCATCAAGATCGTGTACCAAGTTACTTCAACATGTTTTACATCTGTCCGGGCCCAGACAGTTTTGCGCCGACGCGCTGAGCTCGCCATGGCAACCACACCTCCTGCCCTGTAGCCATCTGCTTCGCCTTCGTCTCCATTGCCACCTTCGCCTTCTGACTGCCTGAGCCGGCCTCTAGCTCTTTTTCCTGCGGCAGTGTTATCGTGACTGCCATTATTTTTGCCTTCATTGAAAGTGATTCATTGCTAGGCTGACTTTCTGGAAACTTCTGGGGACGATATAGCCCGTAGCCTGTGGCCAGCTTATCCGCCTGCCTCTCATGTGCGCCCTTTTTTGGCCGAATTTTCCTTCAGACTTGTCTCCAAACACTGTTTCCTGAAATCTCTTTCTCCATCTTCACCACGGGGATTGGAGTTTATTGTGGATAATGCACGCCATTTTTCAGCATCAACGCTGTCCTCCAAGTTACCTCAGCATGTCATCAACGTGGCATACTGAGCATCTTTCAATGTTTACAATATAGCATGAAGGCTGTTTTCCAAGTTGCTCAACATGTCACCAACATAGCATATTGAGCATCTTTCACGTTACGCCAACATTTTTAAATATAGCATCAAGCCTGTCTTCCAAGGTACTTCAGCATGTCATCAACGTAGCATTTTGAGTGTCCTCCAGGTTACGTCAAGAAGCTGTTTATATAGCATCAAAACTATCTTCCAAGTTACTTCAGCCCCTTTCTGGTCCCCCTCAACTCCAATTCCCCCGCTCCCCGAGCCCCTCCCGAACTTCCAGTACCTCCCCAGGTGCCAAAAAAAAACCGTAAATGGTTGTTCATGTGCGTGAAGAGACCTATCGCTGGGTCTTTGTCTGCAAGTCCCCCCTTAACCGAATTCCCCTTCATGTCCCTTAAAAAAATAAAAATTAAATGGTTGTTCCTGTGCCTGAAGACCTACTCCTTGTCTCCTTGTCCCCTTGTCCCCAAAGCCCTCCTAACCCCAGGCCCCCTCCATGCCCCCAAAAGGATAAACCGTAAATGGTTGTTTGTTTATCTACATGTTGATCTCTACACCCTGTCTCCTTGTCCCGATATCCCCACAACCCCAAGTCCCTCCCATGCCCCCTAAAAAGATAAAACCCAAATAAGGGTTGTTTCTGTACATGTTGATGCCTACACCCTGTCTCCGTCCCTTAATCCCCTCCCAACCCCGAGTCCCCCCCTTATGTTCCAGCCGTAAACGGTTGTTTGTGTACACTTTGATACCTATTCCCCACGTTCCCCCAACCCGAAGTCTTCTCCAGGTCCCTAAAAAAATAGGACTTAAAAGGTTTTGCATGTACCGAAGATAAGTATACAAGAATGTGGGCGCAAGCCGCCGGCCATCCCCCGGTTGTTTTTAGCGACCGTAAGGATAGCCCCCAATTGGACTCAGACTTTGTAATGCTGGGTGTGATTTGTGGTTAAAATATGTTAAAATTGAATATTCTGAGAAAGTATGCGAAAAAATGTCGTTGAAAAAAATTGAGTTATCCAGGTCAATTTTTTTTTCCGCACACGCCTTTTTGACCGCGCAGTGAAGTCTGGTGCCTTTCCGGTGACTTGACATGAACCGCTTCACCGCGGTGATTTGGCGGTTGGCGCGCGTCATTAACATTTCAGAGATTCTTCTTTTTTTTCTTACCCGTCCGAGTCTGTGACCGCGGTTCTTCCGGATACAGGGCAAACAGAAGATCACCAGCACACCTTACCAAATTTACAGTAAAAAACACTGCGACAATTGGAATTTGCTTTTCAAGGAGGGCCACAAGGCAGTATGTGGAGCAGGAATTGACCATGCCTTTTGTTGCAAGTTGTATTTCCAAATTTTGGCCACTAGCACGGCAAAAAAAATAAGCGGTCCTATTTTTCGAAAATTTCATCCGTCCATCGGTTGCGCCCAAAACAGGGCTCTTTGCTTGCTCAGGGTGCTTGCTCACTGTGGCCCGCGGCATTTTGCCTGCAAATTTGCGTGCCAAGTGATTCTTGTGAAATCTTGATATGCGTTTCGACTGCGCAGGCTCGCACAAAGCGTTTGTCTGTGTTCTCGGCTCAATTTGTTCTGTGGCATTTTAAATAATGTTGCTCTTGTGATGTTTCTTGTGACATGTGGACGCGCATTTTGATTGCGCAGGCTCGCGCAAGGTGTGTGTCCGCGTTCTGGGCTCAATCTGGGCCGCAACATTTTCCGGTCATTCTTCTGATCTCTCGTGTGACATGTGGACATGGCTCCCGACAGCGCAGGCTCGCACAAAGTGTGTGTCCGCATTCTGTGTTCAATCTGGGCCGCGGCATTTTCCCAGTAAATTTCCGTACGAAGTGGCTTTTCTGATGTTTTTATGGCATGTGGACATGCATTTCGACCGCGCAGGCTCACACAAAGCGTGTGTCCGCGTTCTGTATTCAATCTGGGCCGCAGCATTTTTCCGGCAAATTTCCCCATGAGATGGTTATGTTGATGTTTTTTGTGACACGTGGACATGCACTTCGACTGCGCAAATTCGCAGAAACCGTGCAGTTCGGTATTGTGATTGGCCCTGCTCCTCGGTATCACATCTTCCTCCTCCTCCTCCTCCTCCTCTTCCTCCCCTTCCGCATCGTCATTCTCAACATCATTTTTTTCTTTTCCCGTGGCATCATCATCCTCAACATCCTCCTCTCCACCTCATCATCTTCCACAACATCACCCTACATTTCATCGTCTTCAACATTCCCATCCTCAACATCATCGTCCTCCTCCTCAACATCATCATTCTCAACGTGATCATCTTCCCCCTTGACATCATCACCCTCAATCCTCAACATCATCATCGTCCCCCTTCTCAAAATCATCATCCTCCACCTGATCATGCTCAACTTCACCTTCCGCAGTGCAGTCCTCATCCTCATCCTCAACATCATTGAATCATCATCCGGCACATCGTCATCCGCCACTTTATCTTCTGCATCATCCTCCTTTACCTTATCTTCGGCAACATTATCATCCTCAACATCATCGTTCGCAACATTATCATCCTCGCTCTCATCCTCCTCCTCCTCCTCCTCCTCCTCCTCCTCTTCCTCTTCCTCTTCCTCATCATCAGCATCATCATCATCATCATCATGAATCATGATCATCATCACCATCATTTCCATTCTCATACATTATGTTCCCACCCCGCGGCACTGTTTGGGGGCTCTTGCCGGGAGAATTTTTTTCCCCCAAAAAACATCATTTCACCACAGCGCCAATCCCTTTTTTCCAATTGATTCCACATGATTTTGGGATCCAATTTTCGGGTGGTTGTTTGAAGTTGATGGTTAATTCACGGGTATTTTCCACATCTTCAGAATATACTTTGATAGTGTGAACGGACGATGTTATCAGCATTTTTTTTCTCTCAGTTGCTTGCTGTGTTTGTGACAGCAACATCATGTTGGATATGGCATGTAAATGTTCAGAAGGCAGTACCAAGAGCGGGTTGGATACTACATCTAAGTGCCCGCAGCGTGTTCGTAGCACCAAAATCGTGGTGGATATATTACATGAAAGTGTTAAACGCCAATAGCGTGTTGGATGTACCTTGAAAGAAGTTCAGACGGTAGCAACAAGATCGTGTTGGATGTTACACGAAGGTGTTCGCCACTTGTGTGATGTTGTGTGAATGAATGTTTTAACGCGTGTTCCTTATCACGGAACATCATAGGATGTTTTACATGCTGCCCCCTTCAGACGAAGGGGTTGCATGTAAAGCGT
>Ga0126342_10001102_pt1:0-17500 | contig 35881 bp, 41 predicted proteins | sample Cyp1metagenome_FD_92528 | JGI IMG/M metagenome (GOLD analysis project Ga0126342, IMG submission 92528) | Coral microbial communities from Lord Howe Island, Old Settlement Bay, Australia - Cyphastrea 1 metagenome | ecosystem: Host-associated > Invertebrates > Cnidaria > Coral ... | reverse complement strand
AATGAAAGAGGTAGCGATACAGAGGTAACGGCGGTAGTGAGCACCTCACCAGGCAATGGGGTGCGATTTGGCGATTTGTGCCTTGGACCCTTGGGGAGGCTTCGTTCGGAGTTTGATTGTCAGTTTTTCGGTGAGTCAGGGTGAGAAGTCCCAACCACAATGATATTCTCTAGTGGACATCTGCCCAAATTCCCAAATCATGCGTTGTTTGCTGTTTGGAACTTGTCAGTGTTTGGGTTTGGAATAAAACTCATTTTTCAAGGAAAAGGTTGGGGCTAGATGCTTCTGTTTGCAAAATGTACAACCTCCCCTTTATCACTCCTCCACCTGTGCCCGTTTAGGTTGCACTTCGAAGAGTTTGAGCGGAAAATGAGAGATCTTACCGTCTCTTGGATGTTGCCAGCGTGGGGACTGAAGGCCTGTTCCGTGGATTCTGTAAATCCCCATCAAGAAGTGGGACACATGTTTCTCTTGGAACTCTTTGTTTCCCGTTTGCTTCAAACTGTCGCCCCTACTGTATCGGCTGAAGCCCACAGCGCCGGCCGTTCGTTGCACTTGTGGGTGCTGGTTCCGTTGGCTGTGCCATGACGTCTTGCCCCAATGGCGTGGAAGGTAACGTTGCCCTTCTCAGGCCCAGCACCAGCACGGGTATGAAACGGCTTTGATCCTCTTTGTCATCGCGGCATATGGCGACTGCATTGATTCAGGTGATTCTGGTGTATCTCAAGTAAACAAATTGCAAACCTTGAGACCTATGAATTCCGTCTATCAGAGTCAGAAAAAAAAAGCCTGAAGTGAGTGTCCAGAGGTCAACCGAGAGGTTTCTGTTCACAATCTGAATCCAAATCAGATTTCTTTTTGAAGGCACAAGTGTCACAAGGACGTTCAAAATGAGCAATTTTAGTCAACTCCTGGGCAAATGCCCAGTTGCTAGTGTGGTACTTATTTGACCAAATTAATTACTACAGTATACCTTCTGGGGCTTCATCATTGCCATCCTTTTCCATCCACACAAATATTGAATTCCACCATGATCATCAGCGTTCAGCATGCAGTCGATCTATATATGTTGATCTAATACCACCCCCCCCTACGTAGCCTACGGCTTTGTCTTTTCAGGTTCTTTTTAGTGGGAAAAGGTTTAGCAGAAGATGTGATCCTGCACCTCCTCAAGGCCTCTGATGGAAAGCTGTGGTGTGCAGTTGCCGCAGGGTCAACCGGCTGAAGCTTTGCTGGCGAAGGCAGCTGGGGAGTTGGCTTGGAGCCTTTCGTTGTGGGCTCGGGGGGTGGATGGGGGAAAAGTGGGATGACACCACAACCGAAGGTTTCCATGTGGAATTGGAACATCAACACATCAAATAAAGTTTGATGGATTCTTGATGGGTTTTGATCGATTTTAATTACTTCACATGAGTTCCGTCAAAAACCCGGATTTGCGTTTTTGCAGGGTTTTGAGACATTGCTGTCCCCACCACTTTTTTAGTATTCGTCTCAAGAAGCCGTCCTGCACCTATCTGCGGCTGTTGAAGTGCTTGTTTTTTCAAAATTGATTGGCCCTGCGCAGTGAACGATAGCAGAAACCTTATATGTAGCTATCGTTTTTGTTGACCCCGCGCATAGACCGATAACCAAAGCCTTTTACTCAAGATATCCTTGCTGATATTATTTAGCTGACCCTTTGCAAAGACCGATAACCAAAATCTCTCCATCCAATGCTGTCCTGATCTGCATGGTGTGGATTTTTTTTGGGCGCTTTCAGCAAAACCGCCATTGTGGAAATCGTTCCTGGCTAGGCCAGGCTGTTTCTCTTTAATACGTTAGAACGTGCACTTTCTGTTTCTTAGCCGTGGCCCCGAACGATAACCGAACGATAACCAAAAATCCAATTCTAGGGCTAGGCAGAGCAGAGACCGGTTTCAAGATGAATGTTGTGAAAGGACATTCCAGATAGAACGTGTCTGTGATGCGCGGATGTGAAAGACACATTGAGTGAGTAATCCTGAGATGCTTTTCACGTTGTAACTTCCACAAACAGGTGCAAGAACAAAGTGCCTGTAAGATGCTTTCCACCTCATCCGAGCTGCTGCAAAAAAGTGCAAAAACAAACTGCTTGTGAGATGTTTCCCACAGTTTACAGTTTGGCCACAGCACCGAAGAGCAATTACATACAAAACAACATACTGTTAGTGAGATGCGCCAACCCCATGAGCACGCAGCAGCCATAGCCCATCCAGCCCCTAAGGAGCTTCCACAGTGCAAGTGCAACGCAGGGGTGCAAAACCCTTTCCAAGAAGACAGATGCTAGAAATATTGACAAACAGCAGCAGACAACTCTGAAATGAGTATGCCCCAATGCCGCCACTCTTCCGAAGATGTTGAATATTTCCATGGCATTTCCAGACGTTCCAATATTTTTTGTGCTTAAATCCAACATTCGACGCGACCAATAGCCCACTTAAAACCATATCAATTTCCAAGAAGCCGTCCCGCATCAGAATTGTACGATCCAATCCAAACAAGAGTATTCAAAATGTTCATTAGGTTTTTGACATCCATTACAGGTGATTTGTGTTGATGGATTTTCAGATGATGATGATGAAGAAGACACAGTCTTTTCCACTTTCTTGAATTCTTATCCTGATTCTTGCCTCAAGATCTGGAAAAAAAATCTATTGCATATCCCAGGGACTTTCCAAGGCACCTCGAAGTGCCTCGTGGCGCCAGGCGCAAGACTTACTGCGGGGCCTCTTCCAGGACTCCCAGGCACCCAGCGCAACGCCACGAGAGGTGCCAGCGGTGGCCAGCGGTGGGAAGTCACCATGGTTTTTCTGAAGATGTGCAGGGTTACTCCAACCCATTGCATGTACAGATAACAGCAATAACAACAATAGTATACTTAGTATATATATATAGTAATAACAGTAATCATCTTCTTCTACCCATTTCCACCCTGCAAACGTATTTGGAGTGTTGGGCGCAACTGTGATGTTGGAGCAGTTTGTTTAGGGTTGGAACCAGGCGGCGGAAGGATTTTTGATTGGAAGGGTTGAACCGTGATTTTGGCTGAATGAGCCGGTGAACTCTCATTTTGTGTATCCACTGTGTATGTTTGAACACCACCAATTTTTAGTTGGCTCTTGGCCTTTTTTTTTAAAAGGAGTTGTCCTATCTACTGTTGTGGATTTAACTCGTTCTGCGCAGCCTGGCTTTTTGATTCTGCAGGATTCGCGGGGTGCCGACCTGCCGCTGGTGCCTGCAGCTCTAAACGAGAGACCCATCGTGGAAAAGGTGCAGTGGGAGGGCCAGGGCGAGCCTGGCTGAGATCACTTGTGTTTTGAAACGGGGAGGCTACCATCATTTTTGTTGCCACCTGTTTGTGACAGTAGTATTGAGTTTGTATGGTTTGTTTAATTTGCACTAGAGGCCAAATATTGCTCCTAGAAGCTATGACAATATGTCAAGGTCACAAAGTGTGGTCTGACTATCTATCTTTCAAAGAGCGCCGTCGCATAGGCAAGCGAGAGGTATTCTTAGATGACGACTTTGGTGCCCCGAGGTATTCCCAAGAATCATCAAACATTAATTTCAAACGCGAAATGGCCAGACATGCCAATCTTGCGAAGACCCAGGCGGAACGATCTGTTGTGCACAGCCCAATTTCTGGGATAGCCCATAGTTTGTTCAATTCTTGGTAGTACATATTCCGCGGTTGCTTACCCTTGCGAATTGTTATTGCCAGAAATCCGGTGTTATGTGTTATTTGGACTGCCACTGCTCTCTTTCAACCAGGAAATCTCGTTCTCACAGTGGTTGCCGGACTTCCATTTTCGTCAACTCCCACCTTTTAGTGGTGAAACATGGTCAACAACCTTGCTCCAGGAGGTGCCGCCACCCCCTGGCGCTAAGCGGCGCAAGGGGACGCCGGGGTCTGGTACCTGGGCATCCCAGCCCCCCAAACACCCCAGAAACCATGGTGGATATTGGGGATCCCCACATAAAACCATGGAATGGGGGTGTTTTAGATGGGACCAGGGTACAGGTTACCTATGGTTACCTACATCCCAACACGAAGCAGATGCCGCTGAATCTTCAGGCTACATGCTCTTCGTGAACGAGAACTTCTCGCGCGTCCGCGCCGAGTTGTCGCAGGCCGCCGAGGAGGAGGAGGAGTCTGTGGCCAGCGTGGCTGCCGCCCAAACAACACAGCCTAGCTTCAGCAGCATCGCTAAGGAGAGCCGTGGGAATTCGGGAAGCTGGAACCAAACTTTTGGGGAAAACATGGTGGGCAAACTTTGTATGACATGTTGTTCTGAATGTTGGATATGTTGGCCTCTTGAAATTCCAGTTGGCACGCAGATTGATTTCATCTTGAGAAGTTTGGTATGCAGAACTTGCTGAGTGTGAACATGTTTGGCGGCCCCATTTTGTGTATGGCCTTGAGGAGGCAGCAGCTCAATGGCGAGCGCTCCCGCGCCATGAGCAATCGGAGTATACCACACGTGCGGCGGCGCTGAGAGAGTCGAGGTGTGGGGATGTGGGAAGGGTTTCATAAATGGATGGGATGAACCACAGCAACCCCAAAGAGATAGAAAAGTATGTTGCCACTATTTCGGTAGGAATGGGCTGGTTTATCCACCTCCAGAAATGGTTGCAGCGTCAAGAACTTTAGGATTCCATTGCCAGAATTGATTCTGATATAGGTCCTTGGTTTCAACGAGAAACGTTGGAGAGGCAAATGTTGGCATACCTATTTCTCATTACCCTCGGGTGAAAAGTAGATAGATTGGTGTGTAGTAGATACCTTGGGTGAGCAAGCCCAAGTCGCCAAATTTCATCCACTCCATCGATTTGATGATTCTTTGATGACTCCCATCCCTAGCTGCCCTAGCCATCTCCAAAGATTCGTAGAAGAGGCCTGATGGGGCACCGGAAGCGCCAAGAGCCACAGGCCTGCCCAAGTTGTTTTTGTGGTTTGTGTCGTGAAGAAATTGGGACAGTAGTAGAATGCTCATGATGGTAGGGAAAACTCAAGACGTTTCACGGTCCTTAGGCCGTATCCAATTTTTGAGGAAAGAGATTAAGAAAGATGCGCATATGCAGAGCCTGCTCTACATTTACCCCACTTTTTGCACTTTCTATGTGGTTAATTTGGATGCTTTTTGCGGCCTCCGTAGGATTTTTTAGGATACCAGAGCCATGGTGTTTTCCAGCTCAGCTTGACCTACAGGAGCCCCCAGAGGCAAAAACCAGTCATTGCAGTCCTACAAGCGAAAATGGATTGAGCAACTTTGCAGCATCACCTCCGGGCCTGGTATACCATGGTTTGTGGCAAATCCAGGATTCCTGGCTTAGATGTTGATGAAGGTTAGGTGGTGTGTTTATCCTGCTGTCAGTTTGCCCGTTTTTCGTCCTCTCTGCTCTCGTGATGTGAAAAATGTGTGCCGGTGTTTGCCTCCTGGTTCACACATCGAGCCGCCCGAAGACGCACAAAAGATCGCTTTGTAGCCTACTAGTGGGGGGTGGGATGTGTTCGAATCCTCAGGCAAGAGTTGGCAAAGTGGGAGGAAGAGCTGCGGGCTGAGTGGGAAGCCTTCTCTGCAGACGAGGTGACACGCAATGAGTTCTTCATCATCAGTCGTCAGTTACCATGGAATATCATAGAATCATCATGATCAAAATCAGCCACTGGAGTTACATATTGCTATGGGTAACAACCCTGGTATCCTGGTGGTAGTTCTGGATGTTCATTCCGCTAAAATGTGGACAGCTACAGGTTTCGACTGATTGGTATTTTCAGAATACAACCTGGTTTGAACACCGCCAGGTGAGCGCTCAGCTCATGGCTTTCAAACTGAGCCCTTTGCCGAGCATTGTTGCCATGCGTCCAGAAGAGGGACCACCCTGGAGATTGATATGGAATCTTTATGGAGTTCCGACAATGGATTTGGAACTGGGGCATAAAATCCGACTTGCGCATATGCAAGGAGGGCTTTGTTTCAAGGGGGGTAGAGAGGTAGATGGGGAGAATCAAAGTTTGGGGATGAGCGACGGAAACCAAGGCTGGTGGGTCATAGTTAAACAGTCAACCACCTTAAAAAATCTCAAAACTATATAAACCTGGAAATTCTTTTCCTCACCTGCCAGGTGAGGGTTTCTGTCATGTCAGATAGTCACTTGGCGGGGATCACCCCACGAAGAAAATGCTTTTCATGGTCAGCTTCCCGGGGGGTGAGGGCTGTGGGCTTAGCCAACTGGACTGAGACGCAGACACACAGATAGATTCAGATAGATGGATGGATAGATGGATAGATGATTAGATGTTAGATAGAAGATGGATAGATGGATGGATGGACAGACAGACACAGACAGACAGATATGAATGTATATATATATATATTATAATCTATATATCTATATAATTCTATATATATATATCTATATATCTATATATATATTATATCGCTGTGTGTGTATCTCATGAAGCCAAAAAGTACGGAGCATCAGGGACTTCCTGACCAAGGTGGCTTGCCGGGCCACGACCGCTTGGGATCCACCTTGGACGCAGTGGTGTCCCAGCGGATGGCAGGTCCCGCGGGTCCCGGTCCGGAGCCCCAGAAGTTGGATTATGTAAGATCTACCCTCTGGTAATTTAACGTAGCTATTGAAAATGGCCATAGAAATAGTGGATTTACCCATTAATAATGGCCATTTTCAATAGCTACGTTAAATTACCAGAGGGTAATGATCTATATCATTTATATCCCTAGAATCTATAGAATCCATAGAATCCCAGATATCTAATGTTTCATTATTATATATATATCCCTTTAGAATCTATAGAATCCATGGAATGCTTGGTATTTTAGTCTGGAAATCAGTCGCATAGCTGGAAAATCATTGCCAATGATAAATCGTTTCGCTATCCATCTGACTGCGACGATCGGAGATGGGATTTTCGATACATGCCGAGCCAAGCAGAGCCTGGCAATCTAACGTGACAATGAAAAATCTATAGAAATTTATGGTACAAGGTCATCGACAAATAGGGAATCTGCCATGGCCACGTTGAATTCCCAAATACACGGGGTTGGTGAGGAAACGGTTGGTTTTTACTTGTGCCAGGCGACGAATTCTACCTCCAGGTGTGGAAACTTCCCAGCTAGTGTTGTATTTGGGTAGCCTGGCAATGAACAAAAGAAAGCATCACCACGGGGGTATTGACCATCAGTAGCGTAAACCCATTGGATGTGCCTCCTTGAGGTGGCGCTGCGGCATTGCTTTCCCGACTGGGTCTGGCCAACTCTCATCTTCCTCACCCGGCGGCCTTGTACGCTGAGTGGGAGGCCAGGGAGGGAGGTTGTTTCTGACATTGATGTGGGGCATGTGGTTCAGCTGGGAAAGCCGTCACACCCAAATTGACTCAAATAGCTGCAAGAGAGAGAGAGAGAGAGTGATGTGTATAGCTTGATGTTTATACCGAATTTATACCTGTATACCCATGAATCTCAGGACAATCGAAAACTTCACTGGCTGGGGAATCATGTAAATTCATTGGAAAAGAATGAAACACAGATTTTGACCCACCAGGCAGTGGCCTGTCATCCGAAGCCAGGTATCATCCAGGGACTCCGTGGGTGCGGAACTTGAAACAGCCACTTGGGCGATGCCTTGACTGTCCGCGCGCCGTAGGCGTGGTTCAAAATTCGTTGGGGCCAAAGGAGCGACTTGAGCCAAGCTAACCAAACTCTAACTATCAATTTTTGAGAGTCTCCAACAATATGGGTCCCCCAGTGGTAAGTTGGTTTGGTTTCGCCTAACAAACACAACACTTGGCTAAGCATGTGGGAACAACCTTGCACCACCTCGCAATATATTCCTTGATGTCACCATGATAAACCCATGGTATCCTCATAGTAACCTCATTGTGATTGGTTTATCGCCATTATATCCCCAATATATCCCATTATATCCCAATATCCCCATTACATCATTACATCCACATTTATATCCCATTAAATCACCGTTTTTGCTGATTCACCATTATCCCGTAATATCATTCCCATTATACCCCGACTATGGTTGGTCGCATACCATCAAATCTTTTTTTTTGCTCTTATCAATTTTATACCATTCTATCCCGTTAAATTCCATGAAATCGCAATTTTGGATGGTTTAACCATGTTAAGTTCCAACAAAATCCTACAAACTGGTTGGTTCAATGGTCCAATTCATCCCTTTTTTCGGACAATCTGAGGCGACGGCCGAGTGCCTGCGGCGCTACCGCATGCTGCCGCCCCATCGCATGGCGGCCTTGTGGTCACTGGTGGCCAGCCGAATGCTGCGGCAAGAGGAGCAGTGCCTTTAAGGAATTTCCTCAAGTTGTTCTTCCTCCAAAATTTGGACCAGTAATTGCCGCAACCCTGCTAAAAGCATGCCTTCCAAGCCAGCATTCAAAAACACAATCTGTCAGAAAATAGGGGTGTTTGGCTCATCCTACCTTGGATAACAGTCTCAACAATGTTGAAACCAACAACCACAATGTGTTGCCCCATACTTCCCATCAGATCTCCGTAGAGCGCCATTATACAGGATACACCAATTTTTTTTTAGGCCCAGTCAATATACCAGATTCAAACCATAATCTATCCTGTTGTATCCTCTTGTATCCCATTCAACCCCCAGTATATACCATTAAACCGCAATTTTTGGAGGGTGACGGCTTTATTGTAGATCTATAGTCAACTTCCCAGGAGCGGATCCGCAACACCCTGTGCAGAGAGCTGGGCATGGTCGAAGCCATGGATGCCAAGGAGCGTTATCCAGGGAAAACTTGAGGCATTTACTCCTTAAAACAATGATGATTTATGTGCTAAACATGTGGATTTGCCTCTTAAGACTGGGATTTACTTGTTGAACATGTGAATTTCACTGAGAAAGCGGAGGCCTCAGGCCATTGTTGGCGACATGCTAGTGGCAAGGGACGATGCGTCGGCATCAAACTCGGTGTCTTTTTGGGCGGAAAACTGCAGGGTTTTCTACCAAATCTGGTTTTAAACCAAAGTTTTTTTTTGGAGATTTGTGCTAACCCAAACTGGTGCCTACTGGAAGAAATCCCTTAGAGACGTCCTTTCACACTTCTTTGACTAGATCTCAGAATTGGTTGAAGGTAAAATGCATAGGAAATCTCCGAAATCACTCGGACAGAAACCACGGTTTCCCGCAGATTTCCTTAAATTATTCCATCGACACCTCATTTCTTTCTTGGTTATCCCCATGTACCACCTTTTTTCATGGTGAAAAACCGGTGAAACCCAACATGGCCGTGCATAAAGAGAGCTTGAGGCTGTCCCAGTCCACGCAGGCCGCCGAGCTTCCGCAACCCGCCTACGAGCACTTCCGCGCGCAGCGACTTCGCAGCTGCAGCAACACTGGGGCTGCTGTGTTGCAGCTGCCCGAGGGAGGCAGGGGGGGGACAGCGGAAGGGGGATTCAACCCATGTAACCGAAATAGACCAAACATAGGGGATGATTGGGATGATCTAAAGCATCAATGATGGTGGTTGATTTGGTAGTTTTATATATATATATATAATGATCTCTCTATTTAGATACCCAACTTGGAAACACGCCCAGATTCCAGCTCCTATGTTACAATAAGTCTCATGGCTTCAAAAGCCAGCAATAGGGCTTACTGAATACGAGCAAAATTGTGTTTGGTAGATTTGGTAGTTGGTCATGCGTTTCGTTCAAGCGTTCTATCCATCGTTTCGTGTTTGTAAGAGCTCTTGAATACCCTCTGGTAAACTAACATAGCTATGGAAAATCACTATTTTTAATGGGTGGGTAAATCCACTATAAATGGCAATTTTCAATAGCTTTTTGTTAAATTACCAGAGGGTAAACATCTTTTTTTTATCGGTACCACGTGTACCGGTGAGGTGAGGACATCGATCCTCTGTGGGAGCTTGCACTGGAGGAGGAGTTCTTGAACCTCGACGAGGTAGGGCTTTTTTATGTGAGTCATTTATTCCGAAGGGGGGCCATAAATTCGGCATAAATCCACAAAACTTGGGAAGTCGGCGAAGTCGGATAGAGTCGGATAGAGAAACAAGAAAAGGTCTGCATCCAGGAATCCATGACCGCGACTGCGACCAAGAAAAATCCTTCCCTTTTCCTTACCGAAACCTCGGCAGGGCGAACTGATGCGGTGGTTTCCTGAGCCTGGCAGCCAGAGTTCTGACTCCATGGCTGGGAGCTGATCTCTCCAAGTGACCAAAAACTCCTGCGATTTTTTCCATGATAATCAATCGCACCTGATGATCCTGATGGACAATTTGGACAATCATTTCAATTTTGGATGTTTGTGGCCTTGAAGCCCCTGAAGTATTAGATTTTGGATCACTTGGCGACTCCAGACTATCCCGAATGCCGGTGATAGTCAAGCAGGTGCTTGGGGGTAAGGCACGAAAGCTGATGCATCTGATCGGAAAGACGGCGGCGCCAGTTCAGACAACGCACGTTGCATGCCCTTCATGCCCCTCAAAAAATCCCAAGATGCAAGAAGTTGCAAAAAGGTTGGGAAATAGATCCATGCTTCCACGTCTACGTCTCTGAAAGTGGACAGTTGCCATCAGAAAGCGATTGTCGCTGTCTTTGACCTGCACATGAATTCGCTGACAAAGTTTCCGAGTCCATCTATCACCCATTGAAAAAGGGTGTCCTAATCCCAGCGTCCCGGGCCGTTGTTGTCAGAGGTTGCCAGCAAGATTACAGTAAGACATGCAACTGAACATCACGAGGTACAGGGAGAAAGAGAAAGAGAACTCATGGCTGGCAACGAGCCTCTGTAAGAATCTCAATTGTGGAGGAGTGCAATTGGCCAGGGATTCCGAGCCTGCCCAGTCTTGAATCAGAGGCTTCCCATCCATAGTGCGATCAAAATAGCTGCGGTCATGGTGATGCACGTTTTTTCAACTTGTTCCAACAAGATAAAGGTGGACATCAACTTCTGGAAATTATATAAAGGTTTTTGGTGGTTTTTGACTTGCTGCCCAAAAGCCTGAAGCTGAAGGGGGGGCTATCCGGTGTTTGGTCGTTCCCTGCATTGGAGAGCCACACCATACCACCAACCAACTTGACACAACCCACCCATTCGACTACCAAGGCTTGGTCTCAGAAGCGCTACAGCCACCCAAGGGAGAGGGACTCACCCGCACAACTGCAGTTGAGGAAAGCCTTGCGGGAATACAATACACGGCCGGGCCGCCCAGTGAGGCGGCTTTGGTATTGGTCATGCTTGGGGAGGCTTGGGAAACCAGGGGCGCATAGATGCGCTCCTTAAATTTTTACAGCACCTCCAGAAAGCGCTGATGTCCAGCGGCGAAGGTCTGCCTTCGATCCGGAACATGGACAAAAGGGGGGCGTCACTGACCTCGAAGAGGAGATACAGCGCTACAAGAGGCGGGGCTTTTGGATATCTAAGCTTAGCCAGGGTACCTAACTTGGGTTGGAAGTTGGGATGCGGATCAGCCAAGTCATTCGCAGTATCTTTCCCATTTTTGGGAAGATTCACCAAAAACGATCCAACTATCTCCACATGTTGCGTTTTTCCTTACGGCTTGAAACTGAGAAACCATCTCTGATCCACTCCACTCCCCCAGGTACGCCGAGCTCCTCAGGACACAGATCGTGGATTCCGTGACGTTTCTCCATTCCGAGGTCTCCCTGGGATCCAAGGTGCTGGTGGAAGGTGCCAATGCTGCACTTCTTGACGTTGACTTCGGCAGCTTGGCATGGCATGGCATGGCTGATTTTGGAGTTTCCAGCTTCCTATGCGAGAAGTGCCGTGATTGCCCAGGTTCAACATGGAACGTTTTCAGAACCAATGCCTTTATTGCATTTTTTGGCTGCATTTCATCAAGTTTCGAAGATTGTGGAAACATGAGGCATCCTTCAAAACGACTGCTTCGTTCTTGGTAATTCTATTCTAATGGCTTGGAAATTTTCAGTTAAAACAGCGCGTCCTGCACTGCTCTTGGGCCACTCTTTCGGTTCAGCGCGGCATCTGGGGCCGCACAACGGCCCTCAGAAACCAGCAGGCAGTCTGCACAGCTTCAGGCCGCCACCGGCAACTGCAAAGATGTTGATAATTCTGCATGACTTTGACTCAAAGATCTCATTCTATTGCTATCCCACTCATCTTTGCCATCTTTGTCATCTTAGGGTCTTATTTTGGCTGTTCAGACATTTTCGTCCCCAGATGATGCACCAGACCGGCGCCGTAGGCCCCACATGGCATTGCTGAAGGGCTGCTCCCTGCGCTGCCTGGCCAGCCGCGGCCGGCGTTTCTTTGCGGATGTGCCCAAGGCTGTGCAACCCAGCGAGGGCCAGGCGAGAGCTGGGGGCCATCTCTGGGACCAGGGTTACTTCAACCATTCTTCAACCTATGGTGAATCATTGTCAGCCAGGGGAGGACACTGGGCATATTTGAAAATCTGAAAAAATACACAGTTAGTTGTTGGTATACCCACCCATTGTTTGATCGAGATTTGTGTTTTTGGGCCTTGGAAGTTGCCATCACCGGCACCGCAGGTGACGCCAACGTATCCCCAAGTCTATGGCCGAGTGGAGGAAACAGTGATGTCACCGTACAAAGGAGGTGCCATGAGGGGCAGCTACGGTCCTGAAGAGGGCAGCTGTTGCAGTGAACGGACTATCTGGCATCGTGTTTCTTTTTTTAAATGTTTATGGGGAGTCCAGGAAACTGCTTTCCGAAGATCTGAGATGTCAGGGATGAAGATGAAGGCTTTTTCGGACGGAGCCTCCCCAAATTTGACCAAAGGTAGCTTCATCCTGCGGCACATCTGAGATTTCCGGTGACCTATGGCCACTATGGCCACTATGGCCTTATTTGTTTTATTTTTGTGGCCATTTGGCCAGGCCCCGTCTATCTCTGGCTGCGCTCCAGCATTGTTTGGCTGCGCCGCTTCCCCGGGCGACATTGGATGCGTTGGATCGAGCGCAACTCCGACTACCAGAAGATGTGCTTGATGGGCATGCCAGAATTTCACATTGATCCCACCAAGAACCGCTGGAGGCGGGGCGATAGCTGTGGGCAGCAAGGTGATGAAAAACATGGAAGGTGCTTGTTTCTGAGGACCTGGAGGGATCTGCCTTGCAAGAGTCAATCATAGTCAATCCTTCAGTTTTTCTTTGCCCCAAGGCCCCAAGACAGATTGGTTCAATCCCTTGGGCAGGTACTACATCGACACCAGCTACTATGGCGGCATGTTGGACAAGAGCCATGAGGATTTCTACCGCTACATCTTGTTGTACCCGGCAATCGCCTTCTTCCTCCACTGCACCTGGTGCCTGGTGTTTGTTGGGATGGGTGGCCCTAGCACCAGATCAGCAGATCATATTGTGGGTTATATAACTTACTGTTTTTGCATTGGCTGGACCCTGATATGCGCATTGCATACATACACATGTATAATATACTGTATTCATTTCCATATTCTCTATATTTACTTTATTTCTTTATTTCTTTATTTCTTTATTTTTTTACTTGCTTGCTTGCTTGCTTGGTTGCTTGCTTGCTTACTTCCTTGCTTGGTTGCTTGGTTGCTTGGTTGCTTGGTTGCTTGCTTGCTGCCTTCCCTCCTTCCCTCCTTCCCTGCTTACTTACTTATTTACTTACTTACTTATTTACTTACTTACTTATTTACTTACTTACTTATACTTACTTTCTTTACTTACTTTACTCTAATTTACTTTACTTACTTTCTTATCTTACCTTACCTGACCTGACCTGACCTTACCTTTACTTTACTCTACTTTAATCTACTTTACTCTACTCTACTCTTACTGACTTACTTACTTCCTTACTTCCTTACTTATCTACTTACACACATACACACACACACATGCACATACACATACCTCTCTCTCTCTCTCTATTGTGGCACCCTGTGAGTCTTTCTTGCTTGAAATTATCCATGTTTGTGGCAGATTCCCAAGGTCCTATGATTCCATGGATTTGCCCGACCAACATTCTTGGGTCAACAATTCGAGCGGCGGTCAGTTCTGGGATCTATCCATCCACTCTGGACATCTCTGGACATCTCTGGACATCTCTGGACCAATCTGTGTGGTTCTGTTATGTTCTACCCCATTGTTGGTTGAGCATGGTTGAGCATGGTTGACCCAGTTGACTCATTCATGTCCCTTTGGTGAGCCCCGGACAGCTGGCACGAATTAGTGAAACCACCGCAGGTGTCGTATCAAGGACAACGACAAGGACAATTTCCTGGCGAAGTGGCGCGTGCCTGCGGAGGAAGCCTGAGAGGGATGCCGTCGCCGACCGACCGACTGAGAGATCTTCGATGTTTGAAAAAGAGCGCAGGGCAGCGGGGCGTGAACTCTGTGGTATTTCTGAAGAATTCAAGAAAATGAAGCCAATTTTAGATGAGGAAAGGAGATAGATAGATAGATTAGATTAGATTAGATTAGATTAGATAAGATAAGATTAGATTATATAGATTAGATTAGATTAGATTAGATTAGATAGATAGATAGATCGATCGACAGACAGATAGATAGATAGATAGATAGATAGAGAGAGAGAGAGAGATATATATATATAGAGATTGGAGAATTCAATTTTCTGTTGCCATCTTGGGACATCTAGACATACTGAAGGGACCCTACCACAATCTACCACATAATGATCATATTGAGCAAGCGCCACATCTCGCATTTGCCTTCACCTCCCAATCGTGGGTTTATCAATTTGAACATTGCACACACGTCCCCGAAGATCGAAAAGCAAGTTCCTACACTATTCTGATTGCGAGGACCCCTATGGCTCTGGGTCAAATTTGAGTTTTCCCAGTATTTAGTATTGGACATGAGCAAATTCAGTGGTTTGCTGGTCTTACATTTTGACCCATCCGCACATGGGTTTGCCTGAAATTAGTCTACCCCAAAATTCAGTGGTTCTCATCATTTTCACTAGGGGTGTGCCCCATTGTCAGACACAGCACACAAACTGTATATATATATAAATATACATATAATATATAATATATAATATATTGTTGATCGAATCATATCCCATTATCTATTCACATTTGATTCCCATCATATATTTCTATTACATGTTATCCTATTATATCCTATTCTCATTATATATATATATGTATTTATTATATCCACTTGTAACTCCCTATCATACATTCCCCGCACATATTTCCGAAAATACTGGTTTGACCCCTCCCCACATTCTTCCTGGTCCCTCAAGGCACCTATCCCTTCGTCACCAGTTCCAACACCACGGTGGGCAGCGTGTGCACCGGGCTGGGCGTTCCACCGAAGTGTGTGGACACCGTGATCGGCGTGGTGAAGGCATATACCACGCGTGTGGGACATGGGCCCTTCCCCACGGAGCTGCAGAATGAGATGCAGTCACTGGAGGCGGAGAGTTGGGGAGCCTCTGATTGATAAATTGATTCTAGAAAAATCAAATTCTTATTGTTTACTGGGATTTCTGAGATAGGGGTAGATTCCCAGGGTACCTTCATGATCTTCATGTAATCCATGACTGATGTAAGGAGTGTAGAGAGCGTATTGAAAATGCTCTCTGAATATAATATGACACTAAAAGTATACTAATATGATATAAAAATAGCATTTATATCCTTCACCGGACACTTTTTTTGAGATCTCCTTGTGGAGCTCCACAAGTGGAGCTCCAAGGATGACCGCTCTAGGACTACGAGGAGACCTTCATCGGTCCTGCGGCCACCTTCGAACGAAAAGGCCACACAGGCACTGCCGGGCAGTGCCACAAGCACCGAGGTCTTCGTTCCATCATCACATCACCATTGCGAAGATTATCACTAAAAAGACGACATGTATACAGATACATGTGCATATACAGATACACACACACATATATATATACAATATTAATATTATGCGTATACATTCGGATATAGCCCACATACATATACATATTGTGGTATATTCATACATGTATTAATATGTGGGTGGTTCGTCTGCCAATCCCCTGTTGGGTAATCATCATGGTGCCTCTTTTTAGATTGCCATGTAGCAAGCGGTCTACCCGCTATACCCGGTAGATCCACTTATCATGGCTAGCTATATCAACGGCCATTTCAGGAACCTAAATTGGAAGTACCTACCATATATAAGGCCTATTTTTTAGGCATCCTGGAGATCTCCCATTGACTATACTATACATCTCAATATGATGGTTGGTGATGTTGGTTAGAAACGGTTAGATCCTCGATTGGTGAAATCCTGTGGATATCTGTGGATCTGGTCCCACTGCCAGGTGGCCCTTTCACCTGCTCTCCGGGTCAGCCGGTGAAGGACGGGGACGACGGGGACGACGGGGACGGGGAGAACGCCATGGGGGCCATGGTTTAGTCCGGAATTGTTGCATGTTTTATTTTCCTATGAGATGGGATGGTTGCATTTTTTAAAACCTCGTTTCTTTATTTTGTTTTACTGTAGGTTTTGTTTCTCTTTTTTATTGTTTGCTTTTTCATGTCTGCCAAAGTTACTTTTTTGCCTTTTCCAAATCCTCATTTTTCCATTGCACATTTTTTAGAACTCTTCTTTTCCTGCCATGTTTACTTTCCAAAAATCTTTAGTGTTTAACAATTTAATATTATTTTGGCATTTTCCAGTCGAAGCAAAACCTGTTTCTTCAATACATAACATTAGGGACTATGTAGTGGCCAATACGTGGCCAACAAGCGGCCCAAAAGTGACCAATAAGTGATCAAGGCCAATATGTTTGTTAGGAGCTTTATTTTTGTCATGGACGTCAATCATTAATCCTATGTTTCGACCGTGGCACATGGGGAACTGTTCACCCACAGCCGTGAATCCGTGAAACCAGTGAGAAGACGGCGGCACGGCTCGAAGAATTCTTGTCGACCGTGGGTGTCGGGTGTCGTGAGTTCCAATGCTTCAAATAAGCATCTCATTCCCGAGTGGTTGTGGCGACACGTTTTTATGTCCTGAGCTCTCCAAAGTGGGAGACTTGAAACTCCTGGCCCAAAGATCTTTCAGACAGGGCTTCTTGAAACTCGTCACTGCAAAGGGATGTCTCCTGACCAACCTTACAGACTCTTTGCAAGCTGCAGGTATTCAGGATGGTGAGCACCTGATAGCCGTGGCACAACAGGGACAAGTAAGTACAACAAAGAAAGCTTTTGCAGCCTGGTGCTATGGAGGCAACTGCGTGGTGGCTTGGGGCCCTCCAGAATCTGGTGGTGACTCTTCCGGAATCCGAGATCAACTCAGGAACGTGCAGCAAATTCAAGCAACAACAGGTGGCGCATTTTCTGCTATCTTGGCCGATGGATCAGTGGTTGCCTGGGGCCTCCCACACTATGGTGGTAACTGCTCAGCAGTTCAAGTTCAGCTCAGAAATGTGCAGCAAGTTCAGGCGGCTGATGCTGGTGCAT
>Ga0126342_10001101_pt1 | contig 35900 bp, 26 predicted proteins | sample Cyp1metagenome_FD_92528 | JGI IMG/M metagenome (GOLD analysis project Ga0126342, IMG submission 92528) | Coral microbial communities from Lord Howe Island, Old Settlement Bay, Australia - Cyphastrea 1 metagenome | ecosystem: Host-associated > Invertebrates > Cnidaria > Coral ... | reverse complement strand
TGTCAACCCTGGATTAATAAACCCCAAACGGCTGTTTAATTGGGAGGGTACCATTTAAGTATTAGATTATGACTATTGGAGGAGTACCCCCCTAATTAATAAACCATGGTTTATTAATCCGGGCTTGACATTATCTATCTAGGGGGCTTCTGATTGGCTTATGGCCGTGTTGGTGAGATCTATGTTCTGTACCAGCGTGCCGGAGCTCTAGCCTCATGATAAAGCAACGATGCGGGAACACAGGGACTTGAATAAACCCTTGTAAACGCCTGGTTGGCTTTCTTCACCCTCCGGTAAACTAACAGTCTGCTATTGAAAATTTCCCATTTTCCTTGATTTATCTCTTAAAAGTGGTGATTTTCCATAGTCATGTTAATTTACCAGAGGGTATAATGTTGTATGATATTGTATTGTGTATATATATATACATACATGTATGTGTATGTGTATGTTTATGTGAATGACGATGATGATGATGATGATGATGGTGGTGGTGGTGGTGGTGATGGTGATGGTGATGGTGATGGTGATGACGGAGGAGAACAAACAACAGAAGAAAAAGGAACATCGATGAACATAGTCAGCATCAAGAGAAGGTTACCCATCAAGATGAAAAGGATTGTGGCCAGTTCTATCACATTCTTGATTCTTTATCCCAGAATTATCCCCCATGACACCGCTTCCGATTTTAAGACCTAATCATCCTAATCATCTTCCATTAATATACCATCGTTATATCCCAAGATGACGCGTCAGGATGGGGAGTTAGCGTCGCAGACTGCGCTGCTGCCGGGCGCGCAAGAGCGTAGCCGATGACTTCGCAACCCGCGGGGCCTAGTTGGGAGAGATCTGGCATCATCAAAATAGATGGAGAATTAATAGTAAATGGATGATAATGTGGGTAAAACAATGTCATAAACCACCCATGACTGGGAATGGTTGATAACACCTATTTATGGTGATTTGGGGGATGGTTTATTTTACCCACATGTATGATTTATTTCCCACCCGAAAATCTATGATATGGTAGGTTTTGGCTGATACAAAATTGTTGGATTCCGTTTGTGATGCTTTCTCTCTGCTCCTGTTGCAGGTGTGTTAGGTCGCGCGTTTTACGCCGTATACTCGTACATTATTGTGTTATGGGCCAAATGTCCAGGAAAATGCAACAAGAAGTTGTGAAGGGCGTTTGAGAATCATCAGCAATGATCCTCTGCAAAAATGGCACCCTCTGGTAAACATACAAAAAACTATGGAAAATCACCATTTTCAATAGGTAAATCCACTATTTCAATGGCCATTTTCAATAGCAAACTGTAACAAATTGCCAGAGGGTAAAGTGATTGATCCGGCCCTTGCAACTTTTCACGGCTTTGGAAGGCAGTTCGTGGGAGGTAGATGCAGATGGAAGACATTTCAGGGGCCCCAACTCTCCATTTACACCGGTAGATCTTTAGTTGAAATGGGTGATTTTCCATTGCCATGTCTGAGATACATGAGCCCAGCCCAAAAAGTTGGAATGATAAGGCGGCAACTCTTAGCGATTCACAGGTGAAATTTCGAGCTTTTCCATCCCGTGCCATGTCACGTCCATAGCTTGAGGCAACTGCAATGACCCCCCACACCAAGCACTGCAAAAGGTTAGCGCATGGTCTGCCTCTGCATCGATGGTCTGCCCAAAAAAACATCCTGCACGTTGTCGCCGGCCGCCTGTGGATTCACGGGGTAGCCACTAATTCCAACGTTTCTGAACTCGTTCTGAGTTGACGCCCTCAAAAAAAACATGAGTCGAAGCTGTCTCTTCAAAGGTCTTTGTTTTGGACTTGGGCGTTATGCTTTTCAATGACCCAGCCATTTTGGTACGCGTGTGCCTTGGGTACAAAAGATCTGTGCATCTGCGCCAAAGTTTTCTGGCGCCGTCTGCAAAAGAGAAAGGTGATGCCAACGTACGAATTCAAGAGCTTGAGGGCAGGGTTTTACCACCAGCCGATAGTCTGTATATATATATATATAACATATATTATACATTTATACATAACAGCCATGAACATTGTATATATATATATATCATGCTCTCGGTATGTGTCCACAAGGCCTTTTGTTTGGGGCGGGGATTTCGTCCTGCCTGCAGTGATGCTCAAGATGATTAGATAGCCAATGTTGGCGCCCCTGCGGCCGGAGGATGTCGAGCCTAAGCTCAGAACTGCCTGGGATGCTGATGGCTGACCGACTGTTTGTTCCAAGGTTGATCTTTAGAAAGCCTTCCAAAGAGATAAGAAGAGTTAAACCTCAATCCTAAATAATGTCAACCCTGGATTAATAAACCCCAAACGATTGTTTAATTGGGGGGGGTACCATTTAAGTATTGGATTGTGACTATTGGAGGAGTGCCCCCCTAATTTTCATAAACCATGGTTTAGTCTCATCCGGGGTTGACATTAGTGATAAATTGAACTTCTTGAAGCTTTTCTTTATCTCTTGGGGGGTCGCTACAACTGCGAGATCCGACTGCGTCCGAGACTCCAGATTCGCCTGAGGACTCGCGAAGGAGGAGGAGCATGGCGCACCTATACGTCCAAGCAAGTCTTAGGGGCGCGAGGTGCTGTGGAACTGGGTAGCCAGCTCCTATGGGAAAAAAGATCGGGGTGATTTCCTGAACCTGAAACCTCTGGATTTTAGCAAAATCGGATCATTCCTCCAAGCTACTCCAAGTTTTAAGCTGGGAAATTGGTGAATTAAAAACCATGAATAGGATGACATCCAAAATTTGTCAAAACCTGGATTTTACCTGGTTTAATATTGGATCAGCAACTGTCATATCTATCCATCTGTTCATCAATCAACATGGATTTGTCACATGACCCTTAAATCCTCCATGGACAAAGATTGAAACCCGTTAGGCATGCGCCTAGGAGCATGCAACAGCATCTAGCCATCCTCAAGAAATCACTCAGTTGCCACTTGGAGCCTCCAAGAAGGTTGGATAGATAAACCTCTCCATTTCCTCAGGTGCTCAGCAGTTGGTCGGAATGTTCAAAAATCCTGACCCCCCCGGCGCCAAAGAGAAGGAAGTGAGGGAGGCGCAGCTGGTGCAGTGGTTGGACATGGAATGACATGGAATGTTGCAATTGTTGCAATGAAGTATCGAGAACCAGATATGGCAGGACATTGGTTAAACGAATAAGACATGTTGAGCCAGGTTAAGACATGTCAAGATATGTTAAGATATCTTCTAAGACATGTTAAGATCTATTAAGATCTAGGATATGTTGTGCGATATGGAAGGACCCCTCCGCCCAAAGCCTTCCACACTTCCACACTTCCACATAGGCTGAGGAGAAGGAAGCGCAGGTTCCGGGGACGATTTGGTGGTAAAATGGCTGTGGATGCTGTGGTGACGGGTTACCCTGGGGTAAACTAACGTTAGTTCGATGTGAAAAAAACACAAATTGGAGATGATGCGGTCTATAGATCTAGATTCATCTAGATTCATGGTGGATATTTTTATGGATTGTCGACATTACGAACTATAAATGTTTACGGGTAATGGTAATGGATAATGTGGGTAATATGAACATTTCCATGTGGTTCATGGTGAATGACCCCAATGATTGGTTCATGGTAAATGGTGAAAAACATATGGGATAGTTAGACCCAATCAGAATTGGTTGATGGTTAGATGGGAGACATCTGGTTGACCATGTTGCTCAAAACCAAACTATCCCACAGAAAAAAAAACCAGAAGAGGGGGGTCATGATGAACATCATCCCAGTCAGAAGGAGGTACCCTCTGGTAAACTAACATCACTATTGAAAATGGTCATTTATAGTGAGTTTTCCCATTAAAAATTGTATTTTCCATAGTTACGTTAGTTTACCAGAGGGTACCACAACTTTCAATGATCTTGGCAAACGTGACGGCTAGTGGTTAGGGAGCTTTGGAGCTACGACTTGCGTTTCCCAAACACAATTTACCGGTAATCTGGGTGAGCTTTGACACACATCTCGCTTTTTTATTGGAAAAAACACATGATTTGGACAAATAGTGGGGTGACCCTTGTCAGAATCAATGATGGTGGATAGAGTTCCATGGCAAGGAGCGTGATTCTAGCCAAAAAACTGGATGATTAATACTTAACAGAATCTGCGCTCCCCGCCTTAGTCTGGTGCGCCCTTAGTTATAAGTTATTTTCCAAGAATTATAGCATTCAGATCACCACAAACCAGTCATTGGAGTTAAACCCCAACTTAGTTCCGGGGGGCACCACCTATCCCATGTTGGTTTCATCCTATTTTTTCCTGCGAAAAACCATAGAAAAACCCATGGAAAACCCATGGCCTTTTTTTTGGGTCGCTTCGAGGCGCGCCACTTCTCTGGGCTTTTCTGGAGCATCATCGGTGTGCCACCGCCAGACTTTGAGGTGGTCTCCGACACGACGCTTTTTAAAAAGCGCTGGGGTGTGGTTCCCTTGGGGGAAAACCTTGGGAAATGCCTTGGGGTGAAACGAGCATTTTATGGGCTAAGCATGGGTAAATAACAAGGGACTCCATTTGATAGATGGCTGAATTATCCATAGATGATGGTTTCAGATGATGGTTTCGTGAAAATCACCCGCAAATGGCCGAACGAATCTGGTTTAGGACAGAATTTTCATTTCCAAACAATTTCTAGACATTTCTAGCTGGTTGTGATCACTTTTCATGGTTCCCCGAGTTGTATGATGGGACTTTTTAGAGGGAACATCGGAACATCCCATATTTGACTTGTGGGGTGATGACTAGTGCAATTGCCTGACATGTCTTAATCCCATTGAATTGGTATTTAGTAGAGATTTATCCTGCAAAAAACAGGGGTTCAATTTGATTTATGCTTGTGTCCCGTCATTTTGCCCTTCAATGCTTTGATTTTGGTGTGATAATTGGGGTGAAGAATTGAACACGGCAAACATGGTTAAAAAACAGTTATGAACTTGGCTGCTGGTTTCAAAGAATTATGGTATTTTTCTTGATTTTCCATCCATGTCTGTTTGGGGTGACATTGGGTGATGGATGGTGATGTGGAGAATTCATAAGGGGTTCAAGACAAAACCCACGGGTTGGCCATGGGTATTTACCAGCCGAATTGACGTGAACGTGAAAACTGTGATTTTAACAGGAAAACATGTGAAGTTGCGACCACACATATCCCAACATTGGGGTTAGTGATGTATCACTAAGGAATGGTGCTTTCAAATGTTTGTGTTTTTTCTTTTCGCCTTTAGCTTTCCACATGAACATGTTTGTGGTGACGATCCCCGATGGCATGTTCTGAATGAGGAGATTTTAGATGACCACCAACGAGTGCATGTTTGTGATGTGTTGCTGTGTTGGTTGGAATTGAACAGTGTTGGGGTATTGGCATGTATTGGGCCATGTAATGCAGCGATTGCATTTTCTCCTTGAAGTCCTTGAACGGAAAACATCAGCCCCAATGGAGGATCCATTGGACCTTTGGGACATTTTCCTGAAATGGGGGTAGCCCAAAACTGGATGGTATATAGTGACTAGTGGAAAATCCTCTAAAGATGGATGATTTATAGTGGAAAGTGGAACATCCTCTAAAAATGGATGATTTATGGGTGCCCAAAAAATTTCAGGAGCTTTCTCCATGTCCTTTCTCAGGATTGGTCCCAGTCATCGAGCTTCGCTTTCGGATCTTTGGAAGAGTTTGGCCGTGGAGTTTGGTGGATCTTTTGGGAAAGTCAGATGAAGATGTTCCGGCAGAGTTGTTCGAATTTTTCGATGTAGCTGTTCTGGAAAGTGGATCAACTGGGAATGCTTTTGTTTTTTTGTTTTGGATGTGTTTGTTGCGGGGGGAAAGGGCGCAGCGCTGAGGGTCGAAGTGGTTCTCCCACAGATTTGGGTGAAGTGTTACATAGATGTCAATGACCGAACTCGGGTCGACGTCTACTTTTATATAAATGGTGGTTACCTGATGGTTCGTACCTCGGTTTTTGGGCCTTGTATCATGCTGCGTTCTGATTCAGAAAGCCTCTTTTAGTTGCAAGCCTCTTGTAGTGCTATGTTCCAAGATCTTTCCATCATACTTTGCTGGATGAGTCTGCAGCAAGATGAGTGGGCCAACTAATGCCAACCACACCATGTCAAGTTGGCTGGGGTAAGTTAATTTCTATTTTTTTCGCTGCACAGGTAGGAAGATGCATCATCGTTGAATGTCAAGTCAATGCCCGAGAAACAAGTTTCCTTTGAGGTTTGTCCCAAACCCCGGATGTTCTGGATTTGGTGTTTCTCCCTTTCTTTTCCGACGAATTCTTCAGCAACAATGGTTCCCTGTCTGAGTTTTTTCTCATTTTTAGTGGCCAAAAACGTCCCCAAACATGTTTTTCTTCACCTCTTGGAGGTTCTTTCTCCCGAAAAACGGATGGAACGCAGCCCTGGCCCAGCTCCACCAACCGGCTCCCGTCCTAAGATCTACATCCAGCCCCCAGAGCAGCCTCTGAAGGCTGCGGTTGTGGCCAGGGTTGGGGGCAGCAAAAACCTATGGGTCGCCAGGGGGTTTGATGGGGTACCCTCTGGTTATGGAACAGGTTGTTATGGAAGCCATGGCCTACTTATAGATGATTTACTTGTTAAACATGGTGATTACCCATGGCTATATTAGTTCACCAGAGGGCAAACAGCCATCAAACAATGGGAAAGATGATGATCAACCATCAAATTTGGGGCTATCAAGCCAATATTAATTGCACCCAAAAACAAAAATGATTGACTATCCAGTGTTTGGGAGGGAGTGGTTTGTAGCAATGCGTATCCAAATTCTCTGTCAAATGGGGAGCCACAGGGCTACTAAGGCTTCCCCAGCAACATGATAAGATGGGGATGCAATCAAACGTGTTCTGTAAGATATTAGGTCAAACATTCGGGTTGTAATGAGCATGGGGCCAACAGATGATTGGGACATGTTGGAACCCATGGGTGGTTCTATGCCACAAAACGTGCCAACTATTCTGGTTTCCATTTTGTTGGCTGGAACGCTGCGAATCCATCAGTTCAGGGTTTATTTGAGCATGATGGGGGATAAACTTCTACATTAGGTCATGCATGAAATCTCGATGTAGCCCTTCAACATTCTTAGGCCGCAATTTTTTTTGGGCATTTACCTAGAAGATCTACAGGGTGGACCTTCCGTTTATCATGGGCGTCATAACAGGCCCAGCTTGATGACCCAGGTATGGCATGGGACAAGCTACGAATCTGGCATGGATTCCCCTATGATTTATAGCCCCAAAAGATGCCCTCTGGTATTTCCCAACATTTTTCGATGGAAAAATCATGAAAAATCACCATTTTCCATGGGTAAATCCACTATTTCAATGGCCATTTCCTGCATCTTCTTGGGGGGTCCGACAGGTCCCACAGGTTTTTTCCAGGTTCCACAGGTCCCACAGTGGATCTCCAAGCTGCCAGGAAGTCCGTGTGCTTGGCCCGCGGCGCAGCTCCGAAGCGGAGGCACGCAAGGATGGCTGTATCTTGGCGTCTGAGGAGGTTTTGGGAGGTTCTGGGATGGGATTTCTAAGGGATTTTGAGTTGTTTTTTTTTAATTATTTTATTTTTTTGTGTGGATAAAACCATAAGAAACCATCAACAATGCTGTGGTTTATTATTAATTTACCCGCATTATGTGATTTTTATATGGGTCTTGAGATATTTCTGATGCCTCAAAAAAGCATCAGACTATCAGACAGGGATAGGACTCTGTAGATGTATGGCTTTCTGCGCCAAGTTGGCCGTGAGAAGGATCGACTTAGTCTTCTTGCTTCACGGCTATCTATTTTCCAGTCTGGATTTCAGGTTCTTTTTTTTTCCGATACGGGTCCGAGGGAAAGGTGAAAACCCATGAAACTCATGAGTTCTTTATTCTTAGTGATTGTTACATATTGACATATATATATATATTGCTATATATTGTTATTACTTCATTGACTTCCTTTCCGTTTGTGTTTTTGCCTTCGTTTCCAGTGATTGTAAGTGCATCTTTTTAGGGTCTCAGTGTTGGTTGTGCATCACTTTTCATGGCATGCCAACTCCAAGTCCCGGGGGGGTGAGTCCAGCCTCTCCCTTTTCTCAGGCGATCTGAAACGGGTGGCATTCCGCTGTCCAGAGAAGAATTTCAATCTTCAAGAGGTGGGCCTTGGGTACTGCGAGCTGGCTCCATGAGCACGAAAATGTCGGGGGTTGCACCATTCCATACCACAGAAAAATGGGGTTTTGATTGGGCATTTCGGAAGATTTCTTAGTTCATGAAGTTCATGGACCTTGGCAGCTATGCAGACTTCATTCCTCTTGTCGCAAGCGGCAACATTTCTTCGCAGTTTGACCCTTGCAGGTCTGGCGGAAATGTTACCAGCTGGAAAACAAGCAGTGGTCAGTGCAGGAGCTGGGGTTGGTGCAGGAGGCCACCTGTAACAGAGGCAGGCTTTAGATACCCTCTGGTAAACTAACGTAGCTATGGAAAATCACCATTTTTAATGGGAAAATCCACTATAAATGGCAATTTTCAATAGCTATGTTAAATTACCAGAGGGTATGTTTAGATATCAATCTGGGTTTCAATTTCTGGCTTCAGACCTAGATTCCTAGATCCGATGCACTGACTCAACCGAAACCAGATACCAACACTTGGCACTTTTCAGAATCGAAAGTTGCTAAACCCACATAATCGACCATGGTCCATCTCCATGGTCCAACTGGGGTCCCGTCGCACAGGAGCTGACTGGGGAGGATGTCCTGGAAACTTCTGAGAATCGACTTCCAGAGTTCCAGGCGGCCCAGCGAACCAAGAAGGACAACTTCGAAACCACCGCGGAGTGGTTTCAGGCCAACAACAAGCGGAGACTTGACGGCACTCATTTTTTTAAGACTGACCCATGACTTTAGTGGGGATGTGGGGATGGGTCATTCTAATATTTCATGCAGAAATCCCAGGGGGAGGCTCATGTTTGGCAAATTTCACTTGCCATGTGCTTCAGATTTCCTGGGCCAGCCATAAATGGCCGGAAGTTCCCAGGCGCGAATACGCGGAGAACTTCGCTCCCATCGGGCCCAGTTGGGCCCTGGCACAGCTCCAGACGCCGGTGCCAAAGCTGCCAGGGGTGTGGTACATGCGCCTTGGTGCCGTTTGGGGCGGATTTTGGGTCGGAGTTGGTGAAGGGTGAAAACCATGGCTTTTCAGCATCAAAACACGTGGATTTTCATGGTGAAAAACATGGTGAAAAACACGCATAGAAACCACGTCAGAAATCATGAAATTAGGACACATCGGCAAAAAATAACATGAGACATGATCAAACATGACGGTTTGAATACCACAGTTCTGGAACAAGAGCCAACATAATTTGGGTAAATCAACTGATGAAGTTGTTTGATTTTTGCATTATATAGATGGGGATACGTCCGGGGGACAACGTATATTCGTTGTAGGGTAGCCGAGATTTGTCATGTTGAGTGCCGATACTTGGATTTAGTCGATGTTACTTGATGTCAGCTGACCTTCAGATGTGAAAATATATTGTATGTCATTGCACATTGTATTCTACATTCATTTTTTTTTTTTATTGCACACGTGTCAAACATCTTTCACACACATGTTGTGTCAGGTTGTGTTATGTCATGTTTCATTGTTTTAAATGCTGTATATATATATATATATATTTCTTTTTTAAATGTATGTTGTGTTCCATTGATTTCCATTATGCCATGTTAGGACATGGCATTTTATATTCGATTTATCGCATGTGCCGGCCAAGAAAAGCCGCGAATTTCTGCTCCATCCAAGGCATGAGAGGCAAAATCAGGAGGGGAAGCATGTCAGGGGACCCCAGAGATCGGGAGACTGCCGGAGCTAGTGATGTTTGGGATATGTTGGGATCAACAAAAGTGGAATCATCTGAAAAATGGCTGATCAAAGCGACATGTTTTGGGGGTGAATTTCTACCATTCAGCCAGCTTAGATGAATACTAATATGAATGATATTATTTAGATATCATTTAGATTATGATTATATATATATATATATTTGGTGTGACCTGCCGATTTTCTGATCAGTTTCTGTGATGAAATCGATTGATGTGGAACATCTCCACGTATTTCCCCTGACACCTTCCCCCAACTTCCCTGGCTGCGTGCAGGTTCCCATGCTCTTCTTCAATGCGGAAAGTGGCCGCTGGGCCTTGCAGGGCCTTGTTGGGGGTCTTGGGGATTCTTCACATCACCCGCACGGATGACGGGGCCGCCCCTGGGGAAAATTTCACATCACCTGAATGGATGATATAGAGGTAGTCTCAACAATTCTTAGCCCTGCTTGACCCCTGCTTGTCACTTTCCAGCATTCTTTTCGTCACTCCAAATAGCAACTCCACATATCGGTTGTGTGTTTTTTTCGTGGGTTTTGTAGAATTTGGGGCTATCTTCCAGCAAGTACTGGTGCCTTGGGAAGCTTGTGCAGGATGCCATTTTGGACCTTGGATGACCTTGGCATTTTTCCAGCTTCACACCAGGAGTTCTACAATCTTGATATGCAAACGATATGTGTAATTACATTATAAACTATGAGTCATAGATGTCAGTTTGTTTGAGAATAGGGTACCCCCTAAATCCATGATCATTGATGGGGGCGCGACCCCACAAAACATGTGGATTCGCCCAAGATCATTCAAAATCCATATGGCACTTCATGGATTTAGATGGATTTCTAACTGGCGAACTGGCCATTTAGATAGCATCTGACGTTGGATTTGCTTTCCTGCCTGGATATATTTTTCAAATGAACGAAGTCGGTACCTCGTCCAAGTGGCTTGAGGCAAATATTACCGAAATCGCTCCACTGATGTGGCCTACGTGCCTGCGAAAAGTCGATGGCTGCAGACGGGGCTGCCACATCAGTCAGAGGATGCAGCCCAGATCGGCAGTGTTGGGGGGATGGGAGGTTTCTCGGGGCCCGGGGGTTGGAGAAATGACGTTTGGATCATTGGTTCAATGGGAGATCTCCAGGATCCGATTTTGGATGGAGGTAGCTACCAGAAAATATGGCCAAACATATGGTACAGTACGTTTACGTACCCTCCATTAAATCGGATCCTGAAGATCTCCCATTGATTGATGGTGACTTGAAAAAGGACCCACGATGGATGACTGTTTGATTGTGATGTTGGTTGATGTGAAAGTATCAAGGTGTATCAAGCATGGCCTTGAACATTTGGCTTAGAGTATCCTACAGATCTAGAAGTTTGCTTTTTCCCCCTGCAGGCAACGACATGGGGATGAAACCAAAAGGGGCACCACAGATTTTCCATTGGATTTCAGGGGGTCCATGGCACTTGAAATCTTCGAAAGGGTGATCCCAATCCCCAGCTTGCAGAGGGGGTCTTCAGCTGTTGAGAAAGCAAGCTGAGTGAAAGGTCAGGGTGGTCCTGAAAGACAGCCGCCACGGAACACCAGCGGTCAAAACATGGGGATCGCAGCATCGTTGGTCGATAGCTTCGAAAGAAGTATGGACTTTAGGGAAATTGCAGGGGCGTGATTTTGGCATCAGGCTTGACCCAGCAAGCCACCCAGCAAGTCACCGGTTGAACTTTTGAACCTGCCAGGTGGCGTGGTTCCTGTTTGATCCAGTTTCTCCTCTCACCGCTTCGGCACCCGATCCACCTCTTTCACCCAAAACATCTCCACAAGACCAGCTGTTCGTTCCAGGTTTTTGTTGGGGGGTTTCCAGTGATATTTGGGTTTAGACAACTTGCCTGGCCCACCCAAATCACCCACCCCCAGAACCATGGCGCAGAGGATCGTTCCATGAAGATGTCGCACGGCTCCGTGTGTTTGCCCACCGCCAGCGGCCGCAAAGACGATCTGGCTGTGATCCTGCCGGAACTGGCACGGACCGGCTCCCTGCTGAAACAGCTGCTGGGATTGTGAAACTGCTGCTGTTCGCGTTTGGGGATTTCGATGTGTCACGGTAACCATGTAAAGACCATCATTTTATGACCATGAAGGATGACAAGAGAACCAGTGACTTTTCCAGCTTCGGATCTTCGTTTTGAGCACCCCCAACTTCCCAATCTGAACGCTGCACAGGCCCCTGCCCTTTGCGGACAAACCGGCAGCGTTGTTCCTGTTGGTGGATGGCCTACGGAACGCCAGCGCGTCGGAATGGTGCGCCAAGCGCTTCCATACCCACCTGTTGCCGAGGTTGTCCGTACCTTGCTGAAGCTGGGGGGGTTGAGATCCCATCCGGATCCCAGCGGTGCACAATTCTTGATATTTGATTTCAACATATATAATTACTGTATATATATATATAATATAATATCATATCATATCATATCACATCATATCATATCATATATCCTAATATGAGGGAAAAAACAGGTTTGGAATCCTAACGTTTTTGTGAAAATTCATGAAATTTCAGGGTTGCACTTGACACCGACCTTTTGGATCTCCCTGGTCTCCCTGAGACACGGCTCAAGGCGTTTCATTCAGATCCCGAAGATGGCGAGCTGGTTTTGGTGGTCAAAGAAGCCCTGGCGAACTTGGACCACGCCCTACTGGAGCCGGGATGGGTTGGAATGGTGGAGGGAACTTTTTTTTTTTTGGGGGAAAACCCTGGGCAACCCACACGTTTCGGTGTGAAAAGATGGTCAAAACATGGTTTCCGGCAAAACTTCCGTGAACTCAATTTGGTCTAGTGATGATGGATCTGAATTTACACACTTTTTTTGTTTTCGGGGGGGGGCGCGATAAGACGAAACCCCATGACCCGCCAAAATGGGTGGCAGAGCATGGAAGTGATGACAAAATGCCTTGCAACCAGATCGAATCCCTTGCAGAAAAAAACAAAACAGGGATATCATGTGATCAGCCATACCCTAAATCCTAAACCCTAAACCTTTCCTTAATCGAACCCCTGGTATCCCCTGGTTTAGTATTGCATCAATCGCTCCTTAGAGGGGGTATTGCTGGGCCCACACTTAAATGATAGAGGACAGCCCAGCCCGCTATGCCGGTTGCAGTCTGGCAGTCGCTCTTTTGATGGGCAGTCGGCTGGTGATTTGCACTGTAGGTGCGCTGTTCGAAGTGGTCTTTCTTGCAGTTTCAGTGTCCTTCAATATTGAAGGATTCAGGGGCCATCAGCAATTTTAACGAGAACTTGCGGGAATTTCTTCTTTGTACATTTTGTGATTCTTTGTGCATGTTTCATTTTTTGACCAATTTTCACCAAATCGTGAAACATGCGAAGAATAACCCCACAAACTGCATCAAACCTTTTATCCCAGAATCCCGCATACTTGGTCAACTAAATCAAAGTCGAATGAATATCCCCATGATTCTTAGTCCTAACAGATCACAATTTACACCATTCATTGCAACAAAATTGCTTACTGCACATTCCCGAAAAAAAACAACATAAACCGTGTACTGTATTTTCTGTCATTTTTGGATCCCCCAAAATGGAAGGGAACACCCACAAGACAGTCATCTGCAAAACATATCGAGAGAAGGCCAAACTTCCCCAATTTCAGGATTGGATTTTGAATATATATCTGTTTTCCCGTTTCCCACCATTTTTCCAAAATTCCAGGATTTGAATCTGGTTTTTTCCCTTTTTCCCATTTTTCCCATGGGACTTTCTCCATGTTTGAAGATCCTTCACCAACGGCGACAGGCGGTTGCCGAGCCGTGGTCTGCAGTCCGCCCTCCACCGAGCCGCTTCCCAAGAAGGGCCCGGCCGGTGCCGCGCCCTCGACGGAGAGCAGTTGGAGCTGTCGAGCTGTGGAAGGTGCGCTGGGTTCACCGGGGGAATGGCGGGGGTTGTGACCAAAATGCTCAACGCTAAATTTCAATGTACCCTCTGGTAAACTAACGTCACTATGGAAAATCACCATTTTTCATGGGAAAACTCACTATAAATGGCAATTTTCAATAGCTACGTTAAATTACCAGAGGGTAACGCTAAATTTCAATGTAAGGCCTAAATTTCAAGGAATATACCCCCAATTCATATGGCCAAAGATATGGTACTAAGACTAACGTACCTCCATTTTAGGATCCTGGAATGACCATTGATAAAAGGACACCTCCAAAAATGGTGAGCGTTAATTTATGTTAATCTAACATTGGGATTTGAACGGCACGTTTTGACCAAACATACATACCAAGAACGCGAATGAATGCGAATAAACGTTAAGAACGTTAATTTAAGGTGAAAATAGGCTCCCTGGACGTGCAACTTAAGGTTTCACCTTGCAAAGAACACATTTTTTTTTGAAATATCACTTAGCCTAGCTAAGTCCAGATTTGCATGGCCGCACAGACTGACTATCAGCGTGTGAATGAATGAAATAAGCTAGGCTAAGTTGTTGAACTCCAGGAATTATTTTTTGAAGCGTCCAAACCATTCGAGCTTGAGATTTTCACGACCTAACATGGGGGTATAAACAGCTCCCAGCTACGCATACAGAGACTTCTGGGCATTTGGGTTTTCGAAAGTCTTGCTCAAACGAAGCACGCCAAGCAAAACGTGGAGTAAACATTTGAATTTATCAAGTTTTTGTTTGGTGAGTTATGTCATTTATGTGACTTGTGGGGGTATGGAAAGATAGAATTTTCAAGCAACATCCAGGAACTTGAAACTTGGTCCTGGGTGATCCTAAGGTACCATGCCTGGGCACACACGGATAGACATCATCCAGCTGCTTGGCGTTTGGCGCGTTTGGTGTTTGGCGCTGGGTAGGGTCGACTGATCATCTGAGGCAGTGGTGGTTGAAGATGATTTGATGATTATTTGATGATTATTTGATGATATTGCTCAAGGAACATGTCCAAAATTGCTGTGCATTTGCATATCTATCTAGATCATTCTAGATGCATATCAGTTTATAGTGCAAGTTCTGGTGCATCATGAATTCCATCACATATAGACGTAAGTGGGCAAGTGGGTCATGTCATTTACTGCTAGTAAAAGCAGTTTATATAGACCTCACTCTTGACATGACTTTTGTGAGTCATTGCTATAGTTACCAATTGAATTGAATCCACTGAATCCTATTTACTTTGCAGATATTTTTGCTGCTTCTACTTGGTGGCTCATCCCACTTAGTAAGTGGGTTATAACCACAGTTATAAGTGGATTAATCCTACTTATCCATACTTATCCATTATAACTGGGGTATACTGGGGTTATAACCCACTTACTAACTGGGATGAGCCACCAAGTATAATCATAGAATGGTTCCATCATGTTCCATCCCCAGGTCGCAACGCCGCCGCCGGGTGGAAGCCTATGGCCCTTTGGACTTCGACGGACGCTCCGGGGAGCAGCTCCGGGCGGCCAGCGCGTCCGAGGTCGGCGGCAATTTTTAGAAGTTGGGGAGACATTCCAAAGGTGCTCTAAGTGGTGCTTCCCATGTTTTTTTTTCAAGGTTCATTTGTTGTTTCCCAGATTTTTTGTTTATTTTGGTGTTTTTCTTGGGGCTCATTTGATGTTTTTTGCGTGTGAATGTGTGAATGTGATGTTTGTACGGCGGCTGTCAGCCTGTCATCTTCCACAGGCCTCCTTGGCAAACCTGTCTGACAGAGATCGTGCGGTTCAAAAGGCGGAAAATTTTATTGGGTGCAGGGGCGGAAGAAATCTTTGAAGCTCAATGCTGCATTTTGTCATAAGAACTATACACATCATCTACCCTCTGGTAATTTAACATAGCTATTGAAAATGGCCATTTATAGTGGATTTTCCCGTTAAACATGGTGATTTTCAATAGTTATGTTAGTTTACCAGAGGGTACATGCTCTGCACTTGCACAGTGTATGTCGATGCACACACCAATCTGATTTTGGATATGAGCAGTACAGATATCCAGCGTTGCACGGATATAATTCATGAAACAATACTTCAACATGTTCAATGTCCAACTATTTGTGACAATTTAATCCCATTTCCCTATGATATTACACACCACCCAAACAAAACCCCGATGAAATGCAAACGGTAAGGTATTTCACGTTATTTGGATATCGATTAATAACTACCAGTTCTTGGATGTTCTTGGTGGGTTCATTAAATAGGATTGATTGCCGAAATCAAGAGAGTCAACATTCCATCTAAATATTTCATTTTAATATTAACATCAAGAATTCAATAGACTGTTTACTAAGATAGTTCCTAAACTTATTGCAAACTTTTGTAAGATTGTGTTTTATACCGTCCGCATAGCATAGGGTACCCCATTCAAACAAACGTGGCAATTGAACATCCCTCATTTGTAGACGATTTTCTCAGCTATAAACCTCCATTTACAGGATATTTTTTAATTCCCCACAGTTTCCTATGATTATTCCAAGCTATAAACATCCATTTATAACAATCACCAATTTATATATACATATATATGATGTTCACATATTTTCCCGTTAAAACCTCTATTTCGTTCGGATTTCCAATGGCCACAAGGTAATTCACCAAAAAACCTTAAGACTTACTTGTGATAAACGTGTACTAATTCATGGAAAATCACCCATTTCGTAAAACTTGGAAAATGGAAAATCACCCATTTAGATCCATTTAGTACATGTACTACTTCATGTATAGCTGGAACATTCCTCTATTTATAGATGACGTTACCATATTTTCCCATTAACACCTTTATTTCGTTCAGGGATTTCCAATGAAGAATGGACAAATGGATTACTGGTTGGTGGTTTGGAACACATCGGTGTGCTGCATGGTCTGCCGTCTTGGTGCCTCCGTATTGTGCCGATTGGACTCCTGGTGGTGTTGGGGTTGTTGGGGCGTCCTACCTTCCCGGCCTGTGCCAGACAGCGTTTCGAGCAGAGTTGTACGCCGTTGCCTATACGTTACATCAAGCTGCTGAACAGGATGTTTCCATTCGAATTTGGACAGACTGCCTGGGAGTTTCAGCCAGGTACTACCTTTTGGTGTGGGGACACAAGCGGTTGAATGTTAACAAAAGCAATGCAGATTTGTGGAGTTGGATTTTGCAGTCGGTCGACCGCATTGGCAGACAACGGATCGCAATTTGCAAGGTGCCAGCCCACCGCAAGGTGGCCAGTGCTACAACATTGTATGAGGCGTGGTTGTTTTTCCACAATGATTATGCAGATCGGGCTGCCAGGTTTGCAAACCAGTCCAGACCACAGAGGTTTTGGGACCTTTGGGAGAGGCATGTTCAGGCGGTTTTTGCGGCGGATCGCATTTTCCAACAAGTTCAGGCGCTACATCTGGCAGTGGGGAGGCGACAGGTTCAGGGCAGTGTCAATTGTGAAACCGGAGAACCTGCCGCTGAACCTGTCCGCCAAACCAGAGTTTTTGTGCCCCGGTTCGATCTGGGTAATTGGGATGGACGGTTGATGCCGAAAGCAACCAGGCTGTTTGGCTCTACGATCATACAACGGATCAGTACATGGTTCATGGCCCGTCTTGCAGTGGGCAACGCCGAAGTCGGCTGGGTCACCTTCGCACAGCTGTACCTGGATTTCCAGCTCACGTATGGGCATCCGGGACCTCTGCGGGTGAGACAGCGATGGGTCGACATTGAGCAGAGGCCCTACATCACGGCCGAGACCTACAGTTTCAAGCAGAAGGTCAAGTGGTTCCGTCAGTGCCTGAAGCATCTCTGGAAAGAGGCGGGGGTCACGGTCGCCATGGACCAGTGTCGCCCGGCGAATTCTGCCATTCAGGCATTTATGCCAGCGGCCTCATTGCCGTGGGACTCCTATGCTCTGGCTGAGGTTGAACGGTGGCTCAGCAGACACTTGGCCGATCCCTGTGTCCGAGATGCTGGGGCACTGAGTAGCCTGCCCATGGCCTCTCCATGTGGCAGTATGAGGGTTGCACCGCACTAAAGGTGCCAGTGCTTGTTCCTGAGACTGCGTTGCCTCGCTCCACAAACTGAGCAGGCATCCTAACCGAAAATCTGGGCGAAAATCTGGTGGTTTGGAACATTTTTTCTTTTCCCCAATAGTTGGGATGATCCAATCTGACGAACTCATATTTTTCAGGGGGGTTGAAACTACCACCAATTAGATGATGTAAATGGACTGGTTGGTGGTTTGGAACCTTTTTTTTCCATATATTGGGCCTTTCATAATCCCAATTGACGAATTCCATCATTTTTCAGAGGGGTAGGTATACCAACCACCAACCAGTGGAACATCCTCTCATTTTTTGATGGTTTTCCCAGCCACAAACCCTCCATCATCCAGGCCCTGCGTGCAGCCCATGCCTTCGCCGCTCTGGGTCTGAGCCGCCAGGAGGCCATAGCTGCTGTGCCCGGGGCCGGCAAGTCGGCGGCCGAGGCCACGGTCGGCCAGGGCTGTTTCGGGCCATCCGTAGACCTCAAAAAGCTACCAAAAAATGGAGGTTTTTAACAGGAACAGTTGAGGAATTCAACCAAGAAAAGCCAAGAATTTGTGAAGTTATGGTCGGTTGAAGGGCGATTTTGGGGTTGAAACATGTTGAAACCATGGTTTTTACCCTAAAGCAAAACCTATCGACCCATTTTGAGGATTCCCTATTCTCTCGAGGTCAAATTCTTGGATGTCTATAACTACTATTTAACGCCAACTAAGTAAACATCGTCTCTGGAATGAGAAAAAATGCAACTATTCATCATTTGGGTGTGTCTGAAAATGGGCTAAACCCCCCAAATGACAATTTCAATGGGGGACATGATGATAACGCGATAAGACACCAAATTTGGGGATACCCTGTTTTCAGACACGGTTTAGGGGGAAATGCTTGGTGCATCCTGGTGACTTCCTCCGATGAAGCTTGGTACATCCTGCAGCAAAAAAAAACTACTCCTCTCCACACGTGGCCAGGTGACCACTTCAGATATCTTTAGATCTTGATTTCACAACATCTACCCGGAGAGGGGGTAAGATATAGTCGTATAATATCATAGGTATATACTTCTACGTGTGTATAACTCTATCTATACCTATATATATATATATATATCTCTCTCTCTCTATATATATATAGAGAGATATAGGTATAGATAGATATATATATATACACATATAACACATACATATAGACACATATGAATGTCTGATATCTAAACGAGTAGATATATAATGATAAACAAATAAATCAAAACACCACAAATAAACAAAATCACACAAATGAACAAACCACTCAATTATCAAATATACCAGTACCATATATACATACATACATACATACATACATACATATATATATATTATATTTGCATTTAATGTATATATTGTGGTGTAAATCTCAGCTTTCTTGCGGAGGCCATCGAGGCAGTTCTGGGTCCCAGGCGGCCAGGAGAGCCGCAGGTGGAGGCGGCCAGAAGTCGGGTGAAGGCCTGGTGACTTTTTTTCCCGGATTTCCGGGAGATTTTCCGATTTTTGAGAGTTTTTCCTGAGATTTTTGGAAGCTTTTACTGAGATGTTTGGGAGTTTTCATGTTTTTTTTTGAGTTTTCATGTTTTTTTTTTCCATGATTGTTCATTCATTCATTTTGGAAGATGTTCAACAAGGACAGATTTTGTTGATTGCGCATGGATGATCCAATAGTGACTTTTGTTGATGGGTGGATTGTTGGTTGGTGGATGGAAAAGTGTCCTCTTTCAGGCCGCAGGGGAAGCTGTGGACAAGATGCTGACGCAAGATGCCTTTGGCGTACAACAGCTCCATGCTGGAAATTGCCCAGTGGGTGTCGAAATGGAGATCCTCTGGTAAACTAACATAGCTATGGGAAATTAGCATTTTATATATCCATTTTTGATAGGTAAATCAACAATAAACAGGGAATTTTCACGAGCAAACTGTTAGTTTACTGGAGGGTATCGGGTATCCTGGTATCCTGCAATGAAGGGTAGCCTAAACCATCCTAAGGCCGGGTTCCAAGACTTAAACAGTCTACAATTTGGATTGATGCCACCAAATTTCATGGAGATTAAAGATTGACATTGCCCTAGTTACGGCCCTAGTTACATACCCCATGTTACTCCCAGTTCCCTTTTGAGTTGAGGCTAGCACCTTGTCCCCAGGTTGGCTGAGTTGTTCTATGTCTTGGATGAGGAGGAGGGTATCATCAGTCAACAGCGTGCGGCTGCTCTTCTGGCGGTTTCACCCGGCTGTGGCGAGGCGAAACGCTTGGACCGCGGCAACGGGTGGAATGCTGGCGGTCGTTGGGGCGGTTTAGGTGGTCCCTGGTGGTTGTGGTGGATATGGGGCACATGAGGCCCCTAGAACTGTGGTGAAGTATCACCATATCACCACGCAAATGAGGGGAACTGCAGCCGAAGTGCGCAAGATGGCAATTGAACTGGTTTGGTTTCAGTGCAGAAACCGCCCAAAGTTGTAGAAACTGGGTTGTCGGGTATTTGTACAGCCAATCGTCGTGGTTTAAATCGAGGATTTTTGTCGTGGTAGACCCTAAGACTTTGTCATCTTTGTGGTGGTCTGATGGTTTCCCATATATGTTCCAATGTTTTCCCACAAATCCATGGATTCATATATACCCTCTTGTAAATTAACATAGACCCTGAAAATAGCCAATTTTTAATGGAAACTAATCTTCCAACCCCTATCTGGCAGGGTCTATGTTAATTTACTGGAGGGTATATATATATATGTATGTATATATATATATATTTTTTTTTTTTTCCCCGATGTTTTCTCGCATTCAAACCTCAATTGAACGCGAATTTCGGGTCCTTCCGCTTTGGACCACTGCCAGGCCGTCGCGAGTGGTGCGGTGCACATGCGCTACCAGGCCGTGCTCAGCGGCTTGAGCGCCACATGCCCAGCAGAGGCCCAGAGAGGTGCACTTTTTCCCCGCAGCCCACGGGGGTGGAGAGGATTTTTCCGTTGATTTTCACGATAAAAACACACTTGTTTCCCGTTCAAAGCGTGTTTTTTTTTTGTCCCATGGATTTTGCCATGGTGAAAACTATTTCAAGTCGAAGTTTGTTTGGATTTTCCGATGTCGCAATTCCAAAAAGAAAGCATCACCCATAGGATCCATGTATGGTATATATGCTAACATTTGGGGTATATTGATGGTAAATGTTACCATATATAGCATACATGGATCCTATGGGTCATGAAACATGGGATGTTCGAAAAAAGAGAGGGATTTTCCCATGGTGTTTTTGCCAGGTTGGGAGATCCTGAGGGAAGCTATGGATACTGCTGGGCGGCCGGTGACGCCTGTGTGGGTGCCACCCCCAGAAGCACGAGGCGCGGGAAATCACCGGAAAATCACCGAGATTTGCGGTTGAAGTCGATGATTCTAGGGCTTAATGCTGATGAATGATGATTCATGATGATTAATGGTTGTTGATGATGATTAATGGTGGTTAATGGTGATTAATGATGATTACTGGTGATTAATGGTGATTAATAATGATTACTGGTGATTACTCGTGGTTGTTAATGATTAATGATGTTTAATAGCGATTCATGATGGTTATATAAGCATGATTAACTATGGCTAATGCTGTTTGAACATGTTATACATGACCACTGGAAAATACATCAGGCGAACTGGGAACCAACCACCATTATTCTATTTGAGATTTACTTGATGGTCAAAACCTATATGATTCCTTTCCGAATGGTTGAATTCAGAAAAAAACTCGAATACCATGATTTTAGATGGCATTTACATGTATGACAGTTGGGTGCCTCGTAAAATGGGGTATACTCCCAACAAATTACACTTTTGTTTGGTTTAATTATGATTCACCAGTGGATGGAATGTGGTGCGCAATTTTTCAGGCAACCCCCATTTAGAAACCAAGCTTTGGAGGGTTTGTTCAGGTTCAAGAGCCAAATGTCAAATGAAAGTTCATGACGAATCTGCATGAATCTGCCAGATTTGATCCAGCTTTGAAGTATAGTGGCCCCCAAAAAAAGATAGAACAGCTTTTTCCAAGATGGTATAGATGATGCTTGAAACAGGTATTTTCCAGCTTTCCAACTTTTCAATCTATTTGGGGATTGCAATATTTGATATATAGATGGGGTCCAGCAGGCAACGACCAGGGGCTAGACTCAAGTGACGATTCCAGAGGCTTGAAGTAGCAACGCCGCTGAAAATAACAAGAATCTATGGCAAAATAAGAATGATCATGATTATCATGAAGGATTCAGAAGATCATTTACAACACTGGTGTAACAACATGGTGATCATCTTCACAACACTACTTACCCTCTGGTAAACATAGAAAAAACTATGGAACATCACCATTTTTGATGGGCAAATCAACTATAAATGACTATACATGACCATTTTCAATAGCCAACTGTTAGTTTACCAAAGGGTAATGATGAAGACAGGTGGCCCATCCCATGTTTCAGGTGTGGAAATTCCTGCAGCCTTGGGCCTACGCGACTGTAAACGACCTCGGAGGTGGAGACCGGAGGGGTTTTCCAACTGCTCTGGTCCAGCAATAAATCGATGATTTCCCTATAAAAAATGGATTGGTTTAAGGGAAAATTTACAGGAAACCATAGATTTTCCCATTAAATATGGGGCTTTCCTGTAGATTTTCCCTTAAACCAATCCTATGACTATAAAAAATGGCTCTTTTCCAGTTCGCAAACGGTTAAGTTGTCACTTAGGGATCCAAAGGGTATCTTGAATCTATCCAGATACAGTGAGTGCCATTTTTTCCTAGGCTTCAAGTTGAGTCTCGAAAGATAACAAATTATATAAATAAATTTTACCCGAAATACGTAGGTGTATACTTTACGACAACACCAGAAATCATTTGGTAACCCCACTCATCAACAGACCGGGGGGGGATCCTGGGAAAAGTGATTCTTGTCCCAAAAACTTGCCAAAAATATTTGAAAAAACCATAGTCTCCGGTGTCATCGAACGTGGCTTGGAAATCCCCCACATAGAGGTATCATAGATGTTTTTAAGTGTGAACATCTCGTTAAAGGATGGTTACATGGTTCAATCCCGTTCCTTTCTGGCAATCTTGGGGATGCTTAATGGCTAAGTTATATGAATAAACTGAGCTCATATCCGCTCCATCTTCAGAGAATTTTTGCAAGATCTACAGAGAGATTACGCTCTGGTAATTCAAGAGTTTGCAAATTGGAAGTCATGACCCTGACCCGTTTAAGACGATAAATCCCTATTTAAACCGGTGATGTTCCATTTCGCAAACTGATAAACTACTACCGGAGGGCATGTTTTTAAAGTCCAGATTGATCGCTGACATCAATTGGGGCTGGTTTGCATCTGGTTTGCATTGCTTTTGGTAGGCGACTCATGACTAAAAATTACTTACCCTCCAGTAAACTAACATAGCTATGACAGCTATGGCAGCGATGGCAAATCACCATTCCAATTTCATTTAATCGCAACATCAAGTGTAAACGGGCCATTTTCCATAGCAAACTGTTGGTCCGTTTGCCCGGCGGGCCATTTCCGCGGAATGGATCTGTGGATGGTTTGGATGGCCCATCCTTTGCCAGCTCCTTCCAGCTGCTTCCAGCTGCTTCCAGGCTTGTTGGTCTAGAAATTGCCAGCGAGGTCTTACGAATAGAACCAGGCACGTTTGGAATTTGGGCTCCGTGGTGAACTGGGAAGTCGCCTCGACGAAGGGAAGTGTCATCAGCTCTATGGCTGGTTGGACCCCCTTTTGTTTGTTTTTCTGTTTTGGTAGATGCGGTTAGAACAATAATAAACTACATTAAACTACCCATTTGGGCATTTGGGAATGGTTTATGCCACCTATTTATTGTGATGACTGGGGGATGGTAAACATGACATTGTTAAAAAACCACAGAAAAGATGCTTTTGGTAGATGCTTTTCCCATTCAACTCCCCCTTTTGTTCCGGAAAGTTCCAGCACGCCACGTTTGATGACACCACAGGGCGGATGGATTGTTTCATGGGATATTTGCAATCACCAGACAATCACCAGACAATCACCGGACAATCACCAGACAATCACCAGACAATCACCAGACAATCACCAGATTTATCAGATCTCTTGAAGAACTGCTGTAGCTTTCGCCATTCTTATCAAACGTTCTTGGTCCCGTACTTTCTTGGTCTTGGCATAGTTTGCACTTCGTTGTGCAAAACTTGGGGGTGGGGTGTATCTCGGTTGCTAGCATCATGGGATCTTCACCCCAGTTGGGAGATGGTTTGCCCTTTTAGGCAATGGTTATACCCTCTGGTTATTTAACATCGCCATGGAAAATGGATGGAAAATGGTTGATTTTCCCAGCGAACGAAACCTCCATTTATACCCAGCTAGAAACCTCCATATTTATAAGGGATTTTCCAGTTCGCTATGTTAGTCATAACCAGATGGTATATCCATGAAACATGGGTTAATATTGGTTATAATGGTTGTTAAATTTACCCAGATGGTTCAAAAATCCATTGTTTCTGGGTAAACCATTGAAAAAACCATTGGTAAACTGATAGAGTGGAGCTGCCCCCCTTGGTTCACCCAACGGGCCAACGGCTCTCAGAGGCAGCAGTCTCTGCTTGCTTTTGATGACGGACGGTGCCAACTCGGTCCAGCCCAAGCAGATGGCCGAGGCAGTTGCCGCGCACCAGGCGAGGCCATGGTGGTGAATGATGGTGATGTATACCTGGGTTTACATGGGCAAATTGAAGTAGATGTATCATGATGCGAAAAATGGGGGTTTCCATAAATGGATAGTTTACAATGGAACATCCTATTAGAATAGATGATATAGATGATTTATTGGCAAATTCCATCTTGTTCCTTGATTCAATCATTCTTCAATCATTATTTTCCAGATGTTTCGCAGATACCGCAGATTTCAGGATGGATTCCGGCCCTGACTTTCACAGCGCCAGGGCCGGCCGAAGGCAGTTGCCACTCAATTGGCGGCTGTGGCATCGGAACAGCTGAAAGGCTGGCGCTGCAGTTGGGATTATCCGTAGATATGTCCATAAAATAGAAAATTCCCGATAAGTTAGGATATAGCGCCCAGAGCTATGGTTATAAAAGATAGATATATTGATAGATAGATAGATAGATGGATGGATGGATGGATAGATCGATAGATCGATAGATCGATAGATAGATGGATAGATCGATAGATCGATAGATAGATCGGTAGATCGATAGATTAGATAGATTAGATTAGATTAGATTAGATTAGATTCGATTCCATTAGATTAGATTAGATAGATAGATAGGTAGATAGATTAGATTAGATTAGATTAGATAGATAGAGTGATAGAATGCTTGAATGATAGAATTATATATAATTAGATATAATTAGATAGAATTAGATAGAATTAGATAGAATTAGATAAACTTAGATAGAATTAGATAGAATTAGATAGATAGATAGATGGATGGATAGATAGATAGATGGATAGATAGATAGATAGATAGATAGATACACACATATACACTATTTCTTATATATATATATATATATACATATTTGCACACAGACGTGCACACACACATATATATATATATATATATATACATATAATATTTATATATATATATATGTATAAATATAAATATATATATATACATTTACAAATGCACAAGTATTTTCTTTTAAATATATGTGCGTGTGTAGATGTATCATATATCCATCAATTTGTAACTGGAACTTCGCCCCCAGATGCCAAGAGTTCCAAGAGTTCCAGGTGCCAAGGACGAGAAGGATCCCAAGGAGGTGTCTGTAGGCGGGGCTGCCAGGAGATTGCGAAAAAACAAGGGTGGGAAAATTCGTGGTAGCTTCATGCTGGTCTGAATTTTTTTTAGTTCATTTTAGTTGATGGTATTTGATTTTAGCTAGTCTCAGTCATGAACCTTCCTAGAAAAAGTCATGACTTTCACATACTTTCACAAAACAGTCGCATTTTGTGAATTGCATCCCTTCCGCTTCCCCTTTTTTTCGTGTTTTCATGGTCCGTTCGTGGACAACTTCGTCGTTCATGTGCCAGCAAAATAACCAGTAAAACAATAATTTGTATCCATTTGTTTAAACCCTTCATTTCATGGTAAATCTTCATCACCATCCCATTTTTGTGGCCAAAAATTGACCATGAAAACTGCTAGAGGCGTTCTGGCGGCCTATTTCTCCGTGAAAGCCCTGGAAGATCCTGCCGTGCACGCGGAAGCGGAGGCGGCAGATTCCAAGAAGAGGTGGGGCTTTGGGCGTCGGATGGTCGGTTCAAGGGATTTTATGGGAGATTCATGGGGGAAAAATGGTATTTAGTGGAAGGTTAATGATACTAAAAGTGGAGGGTTAATCATATTTAGTGGGATTTAATGGGATATGTTTGTGGGATTTAATGGTTAGTAAGAATGGGAACAGTAATAGTTCTCTACCCCCTGAGCATTTTGGACATATTGGAAGCCATGACCTATTTACTTCGATGATGTATTATACCGTATATACCCAGTCTTAAACAAGGAACTATTTTTATAGCCTTTGGTGATGTTCCGGAACCATTTTTTTTTTTGATTCCCAGAGGTTATGGCAATTTTCATGGGGAACATGGATGATTTTGCCACAAATTTCCCATGGGTTTCCATCCCTTTTTTCCAGGTCATCATTACAAAATCCGGTTCACATCCGTTTCTTTATGCCGTGGTTGGGAGGGAGCTAAGGAGCCTCAAAAACTGGGGGGCCAAGGAGCTACAATCAGAGTTTCCAACAACATGATAGCAATGATAGCTCATATCATGTCAGAACACCTGTGACTCATGACTCATTTGCCCATCAACAATCCCCCCTTTTTTGTTTCACCGCTAAAAAACCGTTGATTTTGCCAACACAAAAAACGGAAAGTTCATGGAAGATCTCCCCCAACCCGTGGATGTCGAAGGAAGGCGCCCTCAACGGAAGTCGTGGTGGGTCCGCAGCCCGGAGGTGGCTTACCGAACCGTCTCTTGGCTGGGGTGGTTGGGATGATGGAAGCCATGACCCATAGAAATACCCTCTGGTAATTTAACATAGCTATTGAAAATGGCCATGTATAGTGGATTTTCCCATTAAAAATGGTGATTTTCCATAGTTATGTTAAATTACCAGACGGTACCTATTGAAAGTGATGATCTTCCATGGCTATGTTAAATAACCAAAGGCTACTTGTGATTATTTTTTGATTATCACTGGATTATGATTTGATTATTTTTTTGGTACCACCAACCAGATTATGACTATCATTATATATTGATTTTTCTGGGTATTTTGGGGATCTGAAACTCATCAAAAGCTCCAACTGCCCTCTGGTCATTTGACACTATGGAAGCCATATCTCATGCATCAATGAATGGCAAATCAAATAACAGAAAATGATAGAACACTAATCGTTTGAACAGGTGCAGAAAATGATGTAACCCAACCAATCCACATCAGCAACAGATATTTTTGTATAAACATAGCCTGCTGGGAACCCCTCGACAAAAATGGAGGATTCTAGTAGGGAAAATCACCGAACTAAATGGTGGCTTTCCAATGCTACGTTTGATTGCCAGAGGGTAAATCATAGTACCATCTGGTGATTTTAACGTACGGAAAATCAGCATTTCCAATAGGTAAATCATCATGGTAAATTAACATAGGCCGAGCCTGAAAATCACCAATGTTTATTAATGTTTATTAGACGTTAATCTTCCAACCATTTCCAACCCCTATCTGGCAGGGTCTATGTTAATTTTCTAACAGGTAAATCATCATCAATCAACCATCACGCATCAACCATACCAGGCCATCATGTGGTGAAAAAGTGCGATGATTCAAGTTGGAAAATCCATTGGAAAAATCGTTCTATTCTCTGTATTGTTGACATTTTCCTCTAAAGCTCTGAGATTTTCTGGTTTTTTCTGTCAATTTTTCCATTCAAAAATCAGGAAATAGGTTGCGGTGCGTGGTTTCTCCCAGGAATTCGGGTCAGTCATATCCTTCTGAAGTGGGAAGCTTTGACGACGCATGATCCATCAGCCCGGAGGGCTGCGCCGAAGGGCAGATTGCAGTCAGTGCCTGGGCGCAGGGGGAGAATCCAGGAGAGATGTGTCATGCCATGGTCAAAAGGTTGGTGATGATCGGAGGATGTGGAAAAAAACAACACTTCCATTGGAGTAAGTATCGATGTTTGCTTCTGAAAGGCAGTTCAAAAAATCAAAAAAAGGGCTCCCAGCAGCGTTTTGAAAATTTTGGGTAACCTTGGTGACCTGGCTGGCCTTGCAACTGAGGATGCAGAGAAGGAACTCCTGAAACTGCTGCAGATTCTGAATGCCATGCCCCAGGGCACGCCCTCGGACGCCAAAAAGTTGTCGGCGAAGTTTGCGGAGTCCCTTGGACTTTGAGATCTTTGAGGGTATGGGGGGTCGCCACATGCAGCTGATGTATCTGATGGCACGGAAGTTCTGATATTGTGGTGGTGATGCTGGGATCAATGGTGGGGTTCAGACCTGGTATCCTCCCACCCTTCGGTTCCGAGGTTGGCAAAGGCAAGAGTTTGGGGCAGGGCGGTGATGGATCACAGAACCAAGTCGATGGATTCCATGGCATGTGGACCTTGTTCCATCTTGTTCCATCTTGTTCCATCTTGGTCAATAAGGAACAGGTCATATATGTTCATATCACTTCGATCAAGCATTCGTGGTACTGCAGCCCAAAAAACCATGGCAGCCCTCGCAGCCCCAAAGTCCGAGACTCGACTCCGTTTGGTGCCTCTCCGGTGCGCACCACGGCAGGCGCATTCCGATTGCAACTCCGCGAACAACGGGCACCTCGCTGACTTGGGATGGATCGTGCCAGGCTCTGGGTGGGTTGTTGGGGCTGCAGCTATGCCCTAATCTTCCAAAGCACGACAAATTAACGCATGTGGTGCACACACACACAGATATATATATATAATATAGATATAGTTACTATATATATATAGATATCTATATGTATACAATTGTATACAGTATATCAGTATATATATCGGTGTATATGTATAATGAACCACTTGACTGCACGGTCTCATTTGTCTCTATATATACTGTAGACTGGTGGGGCATGGAATTTGCGAAGCCCAGCAGGAAATCACCGTCGGGGCGATCTGTGAGATGTAGGTGAATCATAAATGAACCACGCGTTTTTGAGACTCATTCAAGGAACAATTCTACAGGAAAATATAGAGGGTAACTCAAATCCAAGAAATCTGGATTAATTTGACCACCTGAAACTTCAAATCCCAAAAAGATACAGAAAACTCGACGTCACCACTATTTGAGGATTGGAGTTTACAGAATCCATATCATAGATGTCCGTTTGCCGCTGGTTGGTTGGTTCAACAAACCTGTTGACAGGTTGATAGCAAATAGTATACACTGAACCGGCCCCGCAACACTTGTCCTAAAAAGACAATATAGATCCAAATGAGCAGTATCAAAAACCCATCAGACCCATCAACGTTTATTGTTGCTCTTGGGCTTCTACTACTAATCTTTCTTGAAAAGGGATCAGCCAACAATCCACTATTGGAATGATGTATCCCTACAGTGGTTTGGAGGGTCACGGCTTAGGAGGGTTGAAACTTAGATTAACTTAAGACACAACGGAACACACATGCCGCCACCCAGTGGTTCAAGAAGAAACCCATCCCCTATTGGAATACCCGGCCTGGTAAACGTTTACAGTTTGCGAACTTGAAAATTGCCATTTTTATAGTGGATTTACCCATTAATAACAGGGTGATTTTCCATAGCTATTGAACATGACCATTTATAGTGAGTTTTCCCATTCAAAATGGTGGATCTTTCCATAGTTTTTTTTGTTAACGTTTACCAGGCCGGGTAACCAAAAATCACTGGGGGTTGAAACCACCATAAATTCCCATAAATTCCCATTAGAACCCATTAAAACGACCAAAAATCACTGGGGGTTGCTGCTTGGTACTGATCTTTTTTTTACCGCAGGTCAATCGGACAAAGACTTCGAAGCCGCGGCTTTTGACCTCGCAGTGCCATGGCATGTCGGGGGAGATTCCTGGGATTTTACCCGGCCTGGTAAACGTTTACAAAAAGCTATGGAAAATCACCATTTTTTAATGGGAAAATCCACTATTTCAATGGCCATTTTCAATAGCAAACTGTTAAATTACCAGAGGGTAAGTTAGGAAATGGATTGAAATGGCCATAAGATGTCATAAGATGCCTAGAGAGTTAAAATGGATTGAAATGGGAAGATGATAGAAAATGGAAGAGTCAGAGAGGCCAGACTCATTTCCATACTTATCGATTCCCAGAAAGTTGTTTTTTTCTCGGCTTTTGCTGGATCTCAGGCGCAGTGTAAGAGAGGTTAACATCAGTTGTAGCTTGGTCATGGTCGTTTTACGTCATTTTTCCAACGTTTGATATTTGGAGGTTGTAACCTTCACACACCATGCCCCATTTGTTCAATGGGAGATCTCCAGGATCCTAAAATCGAGGTATGTAAACGTACCATATTTTCGGCCGTATTTTGCTGGGATAGTCCCTGAAATTTAGGTCTTATATATGGCCATTGAATGCCATTGATTAGTTGGTTGGTTCTTTCCCACCCGGCGAAGTTTTGGACTGGGATTTCCACGTCGGAGTTGCGAGTTTCTAGCGTAAACTTATAGGGTCCCCCGGGGAGTTGGAGGCGAAACAGGTACAATAAAACCCAACCGATTGGTGTAAGATGTGTAAGGGTGAAAATTATGGAAAACCCATAGGCTATATATGGCTATATAGGAAATTCATGGAAATTCCCATGACTTTCATGGGAAAATCTTTTGGTTTCCAGTAAAGATGTTCCCAACGAAAAAAAACCCATCCATTCACCAACTCAGGGACAGCCTAGGTGGGTGCCATCAGCGACATCGTTATCTCGCAGCGCGGCGCTCATTTGGTCCACAGACTGGCCTGATGGCCGTGCTGCGCTGCGGCGCTGCGCTGCCAGTGCTAGTGGTGGATGATGAGATTTCAGGTGTTCCAACATCTTTCAACAGAATTCCAAGTCTTCAACGGATTTGTTGTTGGGGCTTAGTTTGAAGCTTAGTTTGAATGGTTCTTGTGACATTCGTTTCCCGTTCTTTTTAAGCGCTGAATGTTACAGAGATTGGATGGATCTGAATGAATCGTACTTCTATGATCCTACGCTGTTTGATGTTAGTTAAAGAAAAAACACGCTCCTCATCATGGGAAAATCGCCAATTTGGGCGGCCATCGAAGCTATTTGCCGTGCAATGCATGGAGGGAGCCTGTCATAGGCTTCAGCCTTGAGAGAGTGTGAGCGGGGCAAAAATGAGCGGATGTAGTGCAACGGGGTATCTCCCAATTAGAGGATGGCAGTGTCTAATGTAGTGAATCTAAACACCAAACCATTGACATGATCTCATGATATAGATACATGGCATGATGCCACACATATGCTTTCCTCCAAATAGGTTAGGGCTATAGCGGCTATATTTCATGTTTTTCTCTTCGCTTGAATTTGTGAATCAATGGGTTGAAGGGGACCACTTTTCCAGGAGGTCCAAGGTGTAACCCAACTTTTGGGGTTAGAAATGAACATTTTCCGTTCCAATTGTGACACGGGGAATGTTTTGAGAAACTTGAGGTTTTTCCACGCTTTCTCAACCTATCCTCTGGTAAACTAACATGGCCATGGAGAATCAGCAGGTTTTACAGGTGAACCAATTGTCAATGGCCATTTTTTCTGGAGGGTATGCATTTCCCTTCCTCCCAGCTGTGCCAGACTCTCAAGAAGTCCTCCTGAAGGCTGGAGCAGCTGGAAATCTTCAAAGTGGAATGGGTCAGCCCAAAAGGTACCCTCTGGTAATTTAACGTAGCTATTGAAAATGACCATTAATAGTGGATTTGCCCATTAAAAATGGTGATTTTCCATAGTTATGTTAGTTTACCAGAGGGTAACCCTTCATCTTGTTGCACCTTTCAGAAAGCGGTCATTTTTCGGATTTTTCGGCTGGGGGTCTTCATGGTTTCCAAGCCAAACCGCACAGTAAAAGGGTGCTCGGTGGCACACCCCTTTGTGCTGTCCAGGGTGCTGTGCAGTGCACTTTGGCAAGGTGCTGTACACATATTATGCTGGTTGGTGGTTTCAAACATTTTTTTCAAACATTGACTAATATTTTTCAGAGGGGTTGAAACCACCAACCAGTATGTGTATATATGTGTTGTATGAGTATGTACGAGTCACCAATAAAATCACCACAATATAACTGATACATGACTGAGCTGATCGTCCAGTTCTTTTTGCTCGAGGTCTCCGGTCTGCAGAGGAGAAACTCTCCGTGTTTGATCTAATTTTGTGACTGGGAGAACATGGAAAAGTAGGGACATCATCTCAAAATGCTAGATGTTCAATCAAACCAGGCTAGATTACTGGCAAATCTTGATTTTTGTTTGGTCCATCAGAGTTTTTTTTTTCCAATTGCTTGATTCCAATAACTAGCGTGACCCAGGCATGGCAAACAAAGCAGCCGAATAACCCAATGACATGCGACTGAGCCATGTTGATTTGCCGATTTCGTACACTTGTTTGTATTAGTTTATACCCTTTCTCTGCTGCGTTTTTGCAAGTTTGCCCAGTGCTGACGTAGCAGCTTTGCGCGAGATCTTTCACGCGGCCAACCTTGAGTGGAAGCAGGGGCAGGAGCCATGCACACTCCAACGGGTACGCTGCGATGAGGACAACAGGACCATAAAATCGTTGATCCTTCATTCACTGAAATTGACTTGGCTGCCCGACTCGATTGGACACTTGCAGTCCCTTGAAATCTTGCGTTTGCAAGACAATCAGCTAAGGTCACTGCCAGAGTCCATTGCGCAATTGAAATCCCTAGCCATGCTGTTTTTGAACGACAACCAGTTGACTGAACTGCCTGAGTCAATGGGCCAATTGCGATCGCTCACGCACCTGAATGCCGGTGGGAACCAGTTGGCTGCTTTGCCGGTGTCCGTTAGTCAGTTGCCATCCTTAATTGAGCTTCGGTTGAATAACAATTACCTGACCATGCTCCCAGACTCCGTTGGACAGATGAAGACACTGACTTCCTTGTATCTGAAATCGAATCAACTGACTTCCCTGCCCGAATCGATTGGGCAGCTGCGGCACCTATCGACTCTGAATTTGGACGGCAATCAGTTGACTATTTTTCCAGAGGCGATTGCAGATTTGCAATGGCTGAAGCAACTCCGCATAGCAGGCAATCGGCTCACATCATTGCCTGAGTCAATTGGAAAGCTGCAATCGCTCCGAAAATTGGACATACACTCCAATAAGTTGACTTTATTGCCTGAATCCATTTCACATTTGCAGGAGCTCCTCTACCTGCACCTGCAGAACAACCAGCTGACCTCACTTCCTGATTCGATAGGCAACTTAACACTCTTGCGAATTTTCAGTTTAGATTCCAATCGATTGAGCTCATTGCCTGAGTCCATGGCAAATTTGAGCCTACTGAGTTTGTACTTAGATTCTAATAGGTTGACGTCAATACCACGCTTAAATTCGCCAAACTTGCTGGAATTGAGGGCTGCCAAGAACCAGCTAAGAACGTTGCCAGATTTAGGCAACAAGATGCGTCTGCAAGTGCTTTCTTTGCATGACAACTTCTTGGAACAACTTTCACACAGCAGTACGTCTATGAGCCGCTTGGAAGTTGCGTTGCTTCATTCCAATCGAATCCGTGACTGTGCAGAGATTTGTCGTCTTGGACTCAGTGTTCGTTTGAAGACACTCTACTTGCACCGCAATGCGTTGGGCAAAGTACCGCCTTGCTTGAGCCAATTCAGTTCTTTGGAGGTTCTGACCCTGCACAGTAACTTCTCGACTGGAGAAGTGCCGAAAAATCTTGTTGGGCTTCCAAATCTGAATATTCTCACCCTCCATAGGAACAGACTCTATGGTAATCTTCCTCAAGAGCTTGTGACTGCGCCCAAGCTGTTCTTCTTTTCAGCGCACTCGAATCATTTGGTGGGCCCAATCCCAGCATTAAACCTCCGCAAAGACTGTGTCAATGATGCCTCTTTTGTGACTGACCACAGCACTTGTGATGATTTTGCCATGTGGGCATTGGAATGTAAGAAGGCAGAAATTGCATTGCACTGTCCCAAGGCATGCTTGATGTGCGACAATGCCAGTGCACGGGGTCCTGTTCTGTTGCTGCATGACAATCGGCTCTCATGCAGCTTACCGGAAGAAGTGACTAGCTGGCCGGAAGCCATGCGTTCGATTTCCCTGGTTGGCAACATGTTGGGAAATGGAAGCCATGCATTGCCGGATTGGATACACACTTATGAGCATCAACCCTTTCTGTACTTATCGGAAAACACGGCGAGCGACATCTTCAAACGGTCAATGCTGCTGGCATCAATGTGCACATTGGGCTGGCTGCTTTTGGTAGGGACTAGTAAGCATGGCCACATTTGGATGTCAAAAGCAGGCACCGAACTAACACACAAAGCCCACATGTTTCTTCTTCGAATGTGTGGATCTTTTTCTGTTGTTGCAATGTCTTTGCTTGTCCCCTACTTGGCTGGTGCAAGTTATTATATGTGCGGTGACAGCTTCTCATCAACTACAGGGAGCAATTTTTCGAATCCCTACCATGGCCATGCCCTGACCGAATGGGCGGTGATAATTTTGTGGGCTGTCTGGATTGCAGTCGGAGCATTTTTTCTGAGACGTGCTCCCGCCGCTAAGGTGGCTGGGGTAGGAGAAGAAATGTCGTGGCTGGAAAGCTTTCTGAAGTTCATTTATAGTTGCTGTTGGTTGTGCATCGTGGCTGTGTTATCATTCCCTTCTGTGGCATATGCAGTGGTGAGCGCCATCCCTTTCAACAATACCCTGAAGCTGTCAGCTTGGTGGCTGAAGTTTTTTCATTACCAAGCTGCTTTGGTCATGGTCTTGGTGGACATGTTCATCACTCCCAAAGCAGTTCGATTTTTTGCAGATGCCACCGGCATACGAAGATCCATGTTATTCATGGCGGCGCGTTTGGGGACCATGTGGTTGGCCGCAGTGCTGAGCACCATCTATTTGACCACGAATTGTATGAACGGCTGGACCCAGTTGTGGAAAGTTTCTGGGTGTGTTTTTGTTTGTTAGTTTTGCAGGCCAGGGCCAGACTAAATAACTTACAGTACCTTCGCGTCGCTGTGTCGATGTGTTATTTATTTCTTGATAGGTTTTGGGAGTGTCGGTGTAAATTTCAGATCTTATGAGAACTCATGGTGTTGGCACGCCCCACCTAACTGACTTGCTTCTGAGAAACGAACCGGGGCCCACATCATTTCTTATTTTGTTTGAAGCTATTTTTTTCTCGCAGGTCAACCACCACTAAGGTTTGTGATGACAGCACGGAAGACTACAAGCTCTTCAACATCAGTCTAGGTGACAACCCGATTCTTGAGCCCAAAGCGGACCTTTGCTCAGCAAAGGAGTCTTGGTGGAGTGACAGTGCGTGTCCACGTGCCGTGGTCAACACCATGGCACCTCTGCTGGTATCGAAGATGATTACCCGCGCCTTCCTGCAGCCCATCATCACCTTGCTCAGGTGGGGTTTGATTAAACAAGCACGGCCAAATCTTTTGTCTTTGGCTTCGCAGATGATGTCTTGAAACTCTTAGATGGAAGTTTCAGGGTCCTAGTCCTCCAATCGCAACATTGGAAACAGCAGTGTTTTGTTTGTTTTGCAGCACCCTTTATGCTCGCCAGGTGGCAAATGTCATATCCCGAAGGTGGACAGCTCTACATGTTGCGCGGTCTAATCTGTACCAGTCGTTCATTGGAACCTGGGCAGCAGGCAAGTTTGTTGGTGACTTGGGCT